>Ga0123353_10000712_pt1 | contig 40553 bp, 35 predicted proteins | sample TergutLab28metaG_3_FD_92763 | JGI IMG/M metagenome (GOLD analysis project Ga0123353, IMG submission 92763) | Labiotermes labralis P3 segment gut microbial communities from Petit-Saut dam, French Guiana - Lab288 P3 | ecosystem: Host-associated > Arthropoda: Insects > Digestive system > Gut ... | reverse complement strand
GTCTGCGTTATTACGCCTGACCGGCCTTCCGTCTGCGGAACGATCAACTGGTTTGAAGCAAGAGCCGCCTGCCTTTCAAATCCCGACGGACCGGTTTTTGAGATCGAAAAAGGTGAGCTGATTGACGCAAAAAGCGGAGAGTATTCGGGCGTATCAGTGGCGGTTGTCGCAGGAAGCGGCGGCGAAAACAATCGCATTCTTCTATATTCCCTAACGGAAGCCCCGCACACGACCGGATCTGTCTTTGACATCATCGCCTTCGTCATTCCCGAAACCGGCGGCATCGGCTTAATCGACAGAGCGTCAAAAGCGCCATCTGTTAACGGCATGACCTTCAATGAAATGGAAATTTTCACAGGATACGGTCAACAAATCCCCGGCTTCGCCGGCATCGGCGAAACATACATGCTGTCTGAAAAGTTCCTTCAAAAAGAAGGAGGCTGGGAAAACATCGTTTGGATATCCCAATCTCTGAAAGAGAAGACAATTAAAAAAATCCAAGCATCAAACCCCGAAAAATATGAAAAACTGCTGAACACAATTTCGAAAATCCCATCAGAAAACGATGCGCTGAATGTAAATGAACTTCTGAATCGGATCCAAACGACAAAGGCGCAGTGAAACGTCAACAGTGGCGGTAGTAGTGGCGGCGGCAGCAGTGGCGGCGGCAGTGCCCCCGTTCGCGAAGCGAACGGCTGTTTAAAAAAAAAGCAGATGCATGTAGAAAGTGCTTGATGGCAGGTGGCAGCAGTATTGACGGTAGCATTGGCAGCAGCATTGACGGCAGCAATGGCAGCAGCATTGACAGCAGCATTGACGGCAGCAATGGCAGCAGCATTGGCAGCAGCAGTGGCAGCACTTTACAGCATTCCATATGCATCTGCTTTTTTTTTAAACAGCCGTTCGCTTCGCGAACGGGGGCACAGCTACCTTACCGGCAGCAGCAGTGGCAGCAGTGACGGCAGTGAACACTAACAGACACAGTAGCAGCAACTTCAGCACTGAAACGTAAATTCTAACACTGAAACATTAAAATGAAGCATTAACACTGAAACATTAAAATGAAGCATTAACACTGAAACATTAAATATGAAGCATTAACACTGAAACATTAAAATGAAGCATTAACACTGAAACATTAAATAACAAACAAAGATATTGATAACAAAATCATGACCCGCATAAAATATTCCGATTTGGAAAAACTGCTGGCATCTCTTCAAGCCGACGGCCGGGCGAAAGAGATTCAATTGCCGGAAATTCTCGCAGGCGCAAAAGGAAAAGACAGCGCCTGTCTTCTGTCCTGTATTTCACAAACAGCGGCGGCTCTCGGCTGTCAAACGGATTCGGAATTGGAAGGACTCATTCGCGAGGCGAAAATCAAAAGTGTTTCAAAATCCGTGATCCCGTCCCGCTTCAATGTTTCCGGTTTTGAAAAATTCACCCTTCCTATTCAGGAAGTCACTCTCGGCGCCGGCAAAAAGGATGGCGGGAGCCGGAAAAACACAATTACGCTCGGCGGCGAAAAAACAATGCCTTACTTTTTCGGCGCAAGCATGCCGAACAAAAATCGTGTCGCCATGGATGTTTTTGACATGCCGGTCGGTCTGGCGAAGTCTGTTCGTTCCAATTATGAAGACGTATTGGATGACCCTGCCGCGTGGGCAAAAAAGGCGGTGAACGAATTCGGCGCCGACATGATTACCATTCATCTCATCTCAACCGACCCCAACATTAAAGATACGCCGGCGAAAGAAGCGGCAAAAACCGTTGAAAACATCCTGCAAGCCGTCGACGTCCCAATCGTGATTGGCGGCAGCGGCAACCCGAAGAAAGACCCGGAAGTTTTGGAAAAAGCGGCTGAGGCGGCGGCAGGCGAACGCGTCTTAATCGCCTCGGCGAACTTGAACATGGATTATAAACGCATCGGGGAAGCGGCAAAAGAACACGGCCACGTGATTTTGTCATGGACGCAGATGGATATCAATGCGCAAAAAGAACTGAACCGCAAACTGTTTCGCCAGTGCGGCGTTTCTTCTGACAGCCTGATCATGGACCCGACAACAGCCGCGCTCGGCTACGGCTTAGATTACGCTTACTCCAACATGGAAAGAATCAGAATGGCGGGCCTTTCCGGTGACAAAGAACTGGCATTTCCGCTCTCATCAGGAACAACAAACGCCTGGGGCGCCCGCGAGGCTTGGATGATTGAATCACCAATTCAAGAGGACACAAGCTGGGGCGACCGCGAATACCGCGGCCCGATTTGGGAAATCATAACGGGAATGACGCTGGCGCTTGCCGGAAACGATTTATTCATGATGATGCACCCCAAAGCCGTTCAATTCTTAAAAGAAATCACGGCAATACTTTCCGTTTCTTCCGATTCCTCCGACTCTTCCGACTCTTCCGATTCATCGGCTAATGATAACTCCGCCGCAAATTCTGCCGCAAACACCGCCGCAAATCCCGACGTTTACGACGACTGGCTGACGGAGGTGTACTGAAAATGGCAAAAATCGTCAGCCCCTTAGAGATTTATTCGTATCTGCCGGATGATTGCGAAACGCTGTTTCAGGCGTCCAAAATGGCCGTTGCGGCGCAGCTTGCCGGCCGGAAATTGAAAATCAAGGATATCCGCGGCGTTTATGAAAAATTGCCGTCGGCATTCATGGAAAAATACGAAAAACTGGAAGAACTTTTAAGACCGGCGATCGCGGAAATAGAAATCGGAACCGGCGATAAAAAAGTCATCATCGGCGGCGACGACGTGATGTTCCGCCACACACTTTCATTTTACAACAAACCGCCGATTGCGGCGGATGTCTGGGACACGATGACCGATGCGGAACTTCTGACTCGGCTTGAAAAAATAACAACATTTCGCAAATTCTATGTCGGCGCTTTCCTTTACTTAGACATGGTCGCCGTTCGCTCGGTGTCGGGAAATCCCGAAACATTTCAAAAATGCGTCGAAAAAGTGATACAAAACTGTGACATGCCATTGATTTTGTGTACAAAAAATCCAAAAATCATGAAAAGCGGACTCAAAAGCGCCGCCGGCAAAAATCCATTGATGTACGCCTGCGACACCGCCAACCGCGAAGAAATGACAAAACTGGCGATAGAATACGACGCCCCCATCGTCGTCAGCGGCAGCGGGGATTTGGACACGCTCAAAACGTTGGCCGTCACGCTTCAAAACGACGGCGTTGACAAAATCGTCCTTGACCCCGGCATGCCGGCATGGGGCGCGGACTTCAAGAAAGTGTTCCAAAACTTTATCAAAATCAGAAAAGCCGGCATAGACGGCGACAAAGAACTTGCTTTCCCGCTGATTGCGCTGCCGATTGCGGCAAGAACAACGGGTCTCGGAACGGGCGGCGCGGGCGGCGCGGGCGAAACGGGAGGCGTGGGCGAAACGGGTGGCGCGGGCGGAATGGGCGGCGCTGGCGGAATGGGCGGCGCTGGCGGAACGGGCGGCGCGAGCGAAACGGGTGGCGCGGGCGGAATGGGCGGCGCGAGCGAAACGGGCAGTCAAAAGGAGAAGCTGTCGCCGGAAATTATCGCCGGCTATCACGAAACAATGGCGGCATCCGCTTTGACGGTTCGCTACGCCGATATCATGATTATTCACGGTTTGGAAGCGCACGAACTTTTGCCGCTGGTTCATGCCGCCGATACGATTTACACCGACCCGCGAACACCGTCGGCGGTGGAACCGAAACTCTACAAAATCGGTCAACCCGGCCCCGAGTCGCCCGTCTTATTCACAACAAACTTCGCGCTGACATACTATACAGTGGAAAGCGATTTGTCGTCAGCCGGATTCAACGGCTACTTACTCGCCGTCAACACAGGCGGCCTCGGCGTTGAAGCGGCCGTCGCCGGCGGACAGCTGACCGCTGAAGCGGTTCAAAAAGAATTCGAGGACGCGGCGTTTGACATAAAAACCGAAACGAAACACAATACGCTGATTTTGCCGGGGTTGGCGGCGCGCCTTCAAAATGAGATTGAAAAGAAAATGAAAGTCACGGCGATGGTCGGGCCGATGGATTCGGGAAGGCTTGCCAAATGGCTGGAAGAGAACTGGGCGCCGGATAAAGAAAAAAACGGCAGGTGAATAAACAATCATGATTCAAAATACTAATCAAACGGAACAAAAAGACCCGGTCAAAAAGAAGCCTGAGAAACAGGAGAAGCCGGCGAAACAGGAGAAGCCTGTGAAACAGGTGAAGCCTGAAAAACCGGAGAAAACGGGCCGGGAAGCCGCCGCAATGACTGTTTGCCCCGAGTGCGGCAAAAACACCGAAAAGACGGTTAGAAACGTCTGCCCCGAGTGTTTCGGCAAGAAATTGAATGTCTTTGAATTGCCGCCGGTGCTTCACGCCCGCGTCTGCCCGCGCTGCGGCTCCCACTATTACAAAAGCAAATGGGAAGACATGGGGACGCCCGAAGAAGTGGCAGTGCTGACGGCGGAAGAAAACATCGGCGTCGCCGACATTTTGACAAACGTCTCTGTCGGCATGCACGCTCACCCCAGGTCGCCTTATATTTTCGATGTTTTGGTTGACGTCAAAGGCGAAGTCGACGGCGTGACGTATGACAAAGATTCAAAGACGGAAGTCAGAGTCAAGCGCGAAGCCTGCGACATGTGCAGCCGCCGCGCCGGCGGATACTTTGAAGGCATCATTCAAATTCGCGCAAACAACAGGACGATTACAAAAGAAGAAGTGGTACAGTGCTTGAAACTTGTTGAAGAAACCATGCTGGTCCAGCTGAAAAAAGGAGATAAGCTGGCGTTTGTCACAGACACGATCACGTTCAAAGACGGCGCCGACGTTTACATCGGGTCATCGAAAGCGGGGCGGCATGTCTGTAAGCACATCATTGAATCAAAAGGCGGAACAATGGCCGAATCATACACGCTTGCCGGCATGAAAGACGGGCGGGATGTTTATCGGACAACCTTTGCCATGAAACTTCCTGAATTCAAAAAGGACGACGTTGTTTATTTCGAAGACAAAGTCATTGAAATCAAAAACTGCGGAAAGCGCGTCACGGGCATCAACCTGATGAATTCATCCAACTTCTTCATCGACATCGAACATTTCAAAAACGCCAAACTTCTCGGCAACACGGCGGACGCAAAAGATGCCGTCTTGGTGGCGGTCGAAGAAAACGGCATACAAATACTGGATCCCGAAACGTTTGAAACCGTCACAATCAAAAAACCGATGCTGTTCAGCGCGCTCCCGGGAAGCGAAATCAAAGTTTTCAAAACCGAATACGGCATTTTCGCGCTGTGATATAAAGGAAAAATATAAAAGTTAAAACAGCACAAAGCCATTCTAATAATGACAACATATAAACATAATAAATAAGAAGATGTTTGTAAAAACATTGATTGTACTGATTGCATTGATTGTACTGATTGCATTGATTGTATTGATTGAAAAACGAAGGCGGAAAAATGAAACCCGCCGAAACTGTAATTAAACCGGAGAGGGAACTGATTTGATAAATTTAGACGATCCTTTGATTCACGGCTATCTTTTGCGCTTAATCGGCGAAGACGGCATCACATTGATTCGAGACATGCCGGCGGGCGATGTGACGGATGAAGAAATCTGCAACGCTTTGAATCCGTTGAGAACGATTTCAAAAGAAGCGGAAGACAAAGTCAAGAAACTGAAAACCGAAATCAAAACGGTAAAAGAAAAAGGCGAAGAGACGAAGAAGCTTGAAAAAGAGCTGACCGCCGCCGAGAAAGAACTTGAGAAAGCGAAAGAAAACGGCGTCGGCGAAAAAGAAATCACGCTGAACACCGTTCGTAAAATCTTATTTATTCTTTATGAAAACAAATTCACCATCTGCCACAGAGAAAGAGACGCCAACAGCGGCTGGCTGACATTCCGCTGGCAGATCAAGATGGACGGCATTTACCACCAGATTGAAAGAGAAAAGAAAAAACTGTACAGAAATCTGGTAAAGCGCAAGGAGTACGAAGACGACAGCATCTTCTACGTTTGCCCTCAAAACTGTCTCCGCTTCGTTTTCGACGAAGCGACAGAAACGGAATTCCTCTGCCCCCTGTGCGGCGAAGATTTGGTCTTCCAAGACAACGAAACGTTCAAGCGCCTTTTGGACACCAGAATTGAAGAATTCGCGGAATCGAAATAACTTCGATTCCCTTCATTTTCCTTTCATTATTCATTACATCATTCCATTCGTTATTCCTTTCATTATTCATTCCATTATTCATTCCATTTATTCCTTTATTTTTTAACCGAACATCAACTCGCCCTCGTGATTTTTATGATTTCAAAAGAAGAAGCGGTCAGCATTTTGAGGGCAGAAGGCTGCGATGACAAAGTCATTTCGCACTGCCTTTTGGTTTCACAAGTCGCCGTCAAACTCGCCGAAAAGAACAAAGCGATGGGCCGTGACGTTGACATCGCCCTCGCCGAAATCGGCGGAATTCTCCACGACTTGGGACGCGCGCGGACGCACGACATGGACCACGCCATCATCGGCGTAACGCTCGCGGAAAAACACGGCGTTGATAAACCGGTTTTGGAAATCATAAAAAAACACATCGGCGCCGGTCTCACGCCGGAAGAGGCGGATTACTTCGGCCTCCCGAAAGATGATTACATGCCGCGGACATGGGAAGAAAAAATAGTTGCCCACGCCGATAATTTGGTGAAAGGCACACAAGTGATCACACTCAAGAAAAGAAACAAAATCCTAAAAGAACGCGGCGCGGACAAAGAGCAGCGGCAGCGGATCAAAGATTTGGCGAATGAAGTCGACCCGAATGAGTCGGATGAGCCGGATGACTTTGATGATGAAACGCTTTGAAGCGGCCTGAATCGGCCTAACTAGACCCGAAGCGGCCTGAAGCGGCCTGAAGCGGCCTGAAGCGGCCTGAAGCGGCCTGAAGCAGCTTGAAGTGAATTGAAGCAGTCTGAGGCGGCTTGAAGCGTTCGTCTTAATGGAAAAACCGCCTAAAAGGGTCTGAAAGGGCCTAAAAGGAGACAGAATGATTCGGGGTAAGCTAAAAAGGACAAAATAATTGGAATCATCCGAAGGAAAATTTAATATACATCAAACACGATTGAGTAATAAATCATTTATATAAAGCCGATTCAAAGATGTTTTTTTGTAATCGGTTCGCTTGTTTCTGAAAATTTAAGTTCCGGCTTTGAAATTATATAACAAAAGCCGATTAAGCCTTCGAAGGCCGAATTATTTTCAAGTTCTTAAATCGTTTAAAAATCCGTATTTAAAAAACTGTGGGACACAAGCGCCGCCGTTTCGGCAAACTGAATCATTCCTCATTGAATAAAGAAGGAAATTATTTTTACGGTATTCAATAAGGACAGTGAGCGGAAGAGACTGTAAAAGTCAGGCTTATTTATCAATTCAAAAATTGATCTCCAAATTGATCTCCCAATAAATCTTCAAATTAATCATTATTAATCGATTAAAATTAATCTTCAAATTGATTTTCAAATAAATCATCAAATTATTCAATTTATTCAATTCAAAAATTAAACAAAAACAAAATGGGTCAAAAACTATGGAACAACAAGTTTTAAAAGGAACAACGACTGTCGGCGTGGTCTGTGCTGACGGCATCGTGCTCGCCAGCGAAAGAAGAGCCACCATGGGCCACTTTATCGCCAGCCGAGAGGCAAAGAAAGTCTACAAAATCGGCGACACGGTCGGCTTAACCATTGCCGGTTCCGTCGGCGACGCCCAGCAGATTGTCCGCTACATGACGGTCGAATCCAAGCTCTACGAAATGAGACGCAAAGAATCCGTGACAATCAAAGGTCTGACGACCATGCTTTCCAACGTCTTGAACTCAAATCGGTACTACCCGTATTCCGTCCAGCTGCTCATCGGCGGCGTTGACAAAAACGGACCCGGCCTGTATTCCTTAGACGCCATGGGCGGCATGATTGAGGAAACAAAAGCGGTTTCGACCGGCTCCGGTTCTCCGATTGCTTACGGTGTTTTGGAAGACAACTACACCGAAGGAATGAACGTGGACGAAGGAGCGGAATTGGCTATCCGCGCGCTTCACAACGCGATGAAAAGAGACGCCGCCTCAGGCGATGCTATCAGCGTTGTTAAAATCAGAAACGGCACGTTCGCCAGAATGGATGACGAAGAAGTCAAAAAATACAGAAAAAGCCTGAACTGATTCGGCTTTTTGATTTTATTTTTCAAATTTAATTCACAAAATTCAGATTCTGATTTATTCATTAATGTTTCATATACATATAATTCGTTCAAATTTGATGACTGATGCTGACGCATCACGAAAATATTGATTTTTTGAGTTAATCAAAAGCATAGAACAGATTCATTTGCATTTGGCATTTGCATTCACATTTGCATTCGAATTTGCATTTGCATTCGAATTTGCAATTCGACATTTGCATTCGTCATTTGCAATTCGACATCTGCATTCAACATTTGCATTCAACATTTGCATTCAACAATTGTTTTTGGATACGTCATAAAATCATTTTTCTAATTAAGCCGCCACCGATTGGCTCAAAAATCAATAAGATAAAAAAATCATTTCATATTCATTTCATATTCATTTCAATAATTTCAATAATCATTTTAAAAAAGGAAGTAAAGAATGGCAATAGATGACGTTTTAGCAGACCTGCAAAACAAAATAGAAAAAAATTTGCCGGCAGGGGTTACAATTTCCGGCGTAAGCTTCGAGGGTCCGCAGCTGGTGCTTTACACAGAAGAGCCGAAGAAATTTGCCGATGACGGAAACATTATCAGGAATCTGGCAAAAGCGCTCCGTATCAGAATTGCGGTGCGTCCCGACCCGAAAGTGCTGGCTGAACCCGAACATTCGGTGTCCGTGATTCATAAAATCGTTCCGGCGGATTCCGTGATTTCAAACTGTTACTTTGACCCCGACTCAGGCGAAGTCATCATCGAAGCCGAAAAGCCCGGACTCGTTATCGGCAAGCACGGAGACACGCTCAGAGAAATAACAAAAGAAATCGGCTGGATCCCCAAAGTCGTCAGAACGCCGCCGATCAAATCTAAAACCGTTAAGAATGTCCGCGATTTCATGAGAAACAATCTCAAAGAAAGAAAAGAAATCCTTCGCTCCATCGGGCGAAAAATCCACCGCGAATGCACGCACACAGACCAATGGATTCGTTTAACTTCCTTGGGTGGCAGTATGGAAGTCGGCCGGAGCTGTTACCTTCTTTCAACGCCCGAATCCAAAATCATGATTGATTGCGGCGTCAACCTTGGCTCCGAAGACAAAACGCCTTATCTGTACGTTCCCGAAGTCAGTCACTTTGATGAACTTGACGCCGTTGTTTTGACACACGCCCACATGGACCACCAGGGCTTGATTCCCCTCTTGTACAAATACGGGTACGAAGGGCCGGTGTACTGTACGCCGCCGACCCGCGACATGACGGTTTTGCTCCAGCTGGACTACGTCGATATCGCATCCAAAGAAGGAAAGAAAGTACCGTATGACTCTTCTACGATTCAAAAAGAACTTCTTCACATGATTCCGCTGGACTATGAAGAAGTGACGGACATCGCGCCCGATATGAAATTAACGTTCCATAACGCCGGCCATATCATCGGCTCGGCCATCGCGCACTTCCACATCGGCGACGGCCTTCACAACATCGTATTCACCGGCGACTACAAGTACGAAAAAACACGTCTGTTCGACCCCGCCGTGAACAAGTTCCCGCGTGTCGAAACTGTCATCACCGAAGCCACATACGGCAACAACAACGGTTTTCAGACGCCTCTTAAAGACGCCGAAAGAAATTTGCAAAAAATTATCCGCGACACGATTAAACGCGGGGGCGCCGTCCTGATTCCGGCATTCGCCGTCGGCAGAAGTCAAGAAGTGATGATTGTTTTGGAAGAAGCGATTCGCAAAGGTTTCATTCCGAATGTGCCCGTTTATTTGGACGGCATGATTTGGGAAGCGACAGCCATTCACGCTACTCATCCCGAATATTTGAACAGCGAACTGAAAAAGCAGATTTTCCAAAAAGGCCAAAACCCGTTCTTATCAGAGTCTTTCCGTCAGGTTGACTCCAAAGAAATGCGTGAAAAGATTTTGGAAGAACCGCACCCGTGCGTTATTATCGCGACGTCGGGCATGATGACGGGCGGCCCCGTGATGAGCTATTTCAGCAAACTGGCTCCCGATGAGCGCAACTCGCTCGTTTTTGTCGGTTACCAAGCGGACGGTACAATCGGCCGCCGCATTCAGAAAGGATGGCAGGAAATATCAATGGGCAACAACACGACTGTGAAAGTGAACATGAATGTTGAGACGATTGACGGTTTCTCAGGCCATTCCGATGTCAAGCAGCTTCATGACTACATCCGCAAAATGCAGCCCAAGCCCGAAAAGATATTTACGGTCCACGGCGATGACAAGTCATGCATCGAGCTTTCCGAATCCATTCACAAGAAAGCCAGAATCGAATGCAAGCCGCTTGTCAACTTAGAAACATTCAGGATTTTGTAAAAAATTCTGATGTTCCCCTTTCATTTTCAGTGACTTTCATTTCAGTGACTTTCATTTTTTACAGCATTTATTTTTACAGCATTCATTTTTCACATCTTTTTATTCCGGAGTTTGATTTTTATGAAGAAGGAACTGAAAGTCATCCGCCCCGATGAAAGCGGATCATACAGCCGTTTTTTGACGGATGGCTGTTTACGCTGCCGGGAGGGCTCAAAAATGGTTCTTTTTGTTACAGGGCTCTGTGACAAAGATTGTTTTTTCTGTCCGCTTTCCGTTAACCGGAAAAACGCTGACGTTATTTTTGCAAACGAGCGGCCGGTTTATTCAGACGCCGACGTTTTATCTGAAGCGCGGCTGATGACGGCAAAGGGAACCGGCATAACCGGCGGCGAGCCGCTGCTGGAATTTGCAAAAGTCATTCATTACATTTCACTTCTGAAATCTGAATTCGGGAAAGAGCATCACATTCACATGTATACGTCAGAAGCCCCCGATGAGAACCAAATCCGGGATCTCGCGCAAGCCGGACTGGACGAGATACGTTTCCACCCGCCTTATGAAATGTGGGGCCGGCTGAATGAGTCGCCTTACCAAAAATCCATTTTGTCGGCATAGGAAAACGGTATTTGCGCCGGCCTTGAGATTCCCGCAATCGAGGGCGCCGCCGGCGTTGCCGTCTTCGCGAAAAACATCGGCTGCTTTTTGAATTTAAACGAACTGGAATTTTCCGATACAAACGCGGAAGAACTCAAAAAACGCGGTTATGTATTGGCCGACAATGAGTCGAACACTGTGCTCGGGTCGGCCGCCGTTGCGAAAGCCGCGTTTGATGCCGTTGATGCCGGTAATATCGGTAATGCCGGTAATATCGGTAATGCAGGTAGTTCGGGCGACGCCGGTAATATCGGTAATGCCGGTAGTTCGGGTGACGCAGGTGATGCAGGCGGAAAAATAAATTTCTGTTCGTCGCGTTACAAAGATACAATTCAGCTGCGCCTCCGCCTTCTCCGAACAGCTCAAACGACGGCGAGAGAATTTGACGAAATCACGGAAGACGGAACGGTCATTTACGGGCAAATCCGCGTGGCTGCCTCATTTTTAGAGAAATTCGCCGCTTTTTTAACAGAGATGGAATTGCCTAAGACTGCTTTTATTGCCGATACAAAAAAGAATACGATTGAAACCGCTTGCGGCATCGCAGAAGAGTTGGCGGAGATCTTCGCGGAGGAAGGGAGTGACGAATTCGGAGCGGTTGAAATCAGAATCATTGAAAGATATCCCTTTGAAAACGGATTTGTCGTCGGCAGCGAGCAAATTTACTAATATATAAAGGTTGCGCGTAAAAATATATAAAGGATGACTTTCTATAAGGGTTAGATTTGACGGCATGTGCTTGGAATAATGTACTGAATATTGTACTAAACCATGTACGAAATCATGTGCAAACAATGTACTGAATCTGTACTGAATCAGTATTGAATCATGTACACTGAATATTGCACTAAATATCGTGCATAAAATATATTCATGTTAAATACAAGCGCGTGCAAGTAAACAAAACACAAAAACGAAACACAAAAAACGATTATAAAAACGGATACGAAAATTATCAGGAGTTATAATTTTCAAAAAAGCAGCAGATTCAAAACGGTTTTTCAAAAAATGTTTTTGAAAAAAATAGAAAATGCTGCGTCAGTGCGTGTGTGCGGTCATGCCTATTGTGACTTCATCGAAATTCAATGAACGGCAGAGATGCACGCGCTCCTGCAAAATTTACACGGTACACGGAAAAAATAATCGGGGTGTCAGGGCTGCAAGCAACAGAAGATAAAGTCAAAGAAAGGCTTGAAAAATACCTTTCAAGAGATGAAAACGGGATACGGAAAATAGTATTAAACTTATTCATATCGGGCAATAAATTTACGACCAGCGATGTTTACAAGCATCTTGAGCAAGAGAGCTGTGAAGTCAGCTACAGAGGCGTTTCCGCCATGGTCGGTTTAATGAATACGAGACTCGGCATTTTAAGCATTAATGTGACCGGCGATCATAACATTTATTCATTGAAGGACGACTACAAACCGGTCGTCGAATCCATGTTAGTCCATACCGCTCAATAATTCGAACAAACCTTCTTCCCTTTGGTTTACGGTCGCAAATTTCTTTTGCCGCTCATTAAAGCCGGATGTGTTTGAAAAGACACCTTCGGTTACTGTCTTTTTTTATAGAGTGGCTGCGGTCCTTTCCAAACACGGAAGAAGAATTAATCGTTATTCGTTTTTGAAACGAGAGCTTGTTTTCGTATTCGTTTCCGAGGCGATAGCCGGATTTCGTATCCGTTTTTGAAACGATAGCCGGATTTCGTATTCGTTTTTGAAACGATAGCCGGATTTCGTATTCGTTTTTGAAACGAGAGCGGGATTTATCATATCATTTAATATGCGAAGAGAGGCATCGCCGCCTCCTTGCAAACGCAAAATAGCATCCGAACCGATATGATAATTGCCGCCGAAACGAAGCGGCAGCAATAATTATTAAATACATCGCGTCCGTAAAAGCGGGTATGCCGTTTCTTCAAGGGAAAAAAAATCCGAGAATATTTCTCCGACTCAACGGAAACGTTCCGGAACACATTGCTTTTATTATGGACGGCAATCGCCGCTTCGCGCAAAAAAACGGCAAGGACGCGGCTTGGGGCCACCGGATGGGAACGGGTGCAATGGAAAGCATTCTCCATTGGACCTATCTGGCAAAAATCAAACATATCACGATTTACGCTTTTTCAACAGAGAATTTCAAGCGCGGTCGGTCTGAAGTCGAAAGTATTTTCGAGCTTTTGGAACAAATGCTCTTTAAGATTTCAAACGACGAGAAGATTCTGAAAAAGAAAATCAATATCAGACTGATCGGCGAAACGGACATGCTTCCCGAAAAAACGATTGCCGCCTTCAAGGAGTTAGAGGAAAAAACGTCGGCGAATGATAAAATGTATCTGAACGTAGCCGCCGCCTACGGCGGACGAAACGACATTGCTCAAGCGTTCCGAAAAATTGCCGAAAAGGCTGTCGGCGACAACGGCACAGACATCGAAAACAGAGAATGCGTCAATGATTTTGACATAACGAACGATGAAATTTCAAAATACTTATTCCCCTATTCTGACAAAATCGTACCTGACGTTGACTTTATGATCCGGACCGGCGAAGAGCGCAGAACATCCAATTTCTTGCCGTGGCAGGCGAACGGAAACAACGCCGTCGTTTACTTTTACAGCAAATACTGGCCGGAATTCACGTTTAAAGACTTATTTTACCTCCTTCGAAAATATCAGAAAATCGAGGAGGAAATAAGGGTAAAAGAGTTGAAGCGAGCGGAAAAAATAAACGCTTTTTTAGAGCGGAGAAAATGATTTGCGAATAAATCGCATCTCATTGACTCTTTCTCTTGAGAATAAGATCAAAATATTCCATAGCTTCCTGTTTTTCTTCATCACTTAAAGATTTGCGCATGTAAATGTCGAAAAAGTATGGGGGAGCATCTTTATATCGCTCTTTGACTTGTTCCAGCATATATTCCATTGGGAAAACATCTTTGAAAGTTTTGTGTATTTTCTCTTCCATATTAATCACATTTACCGTTGAATATTTTACGTTGAATATTTTATTATCTGTTTCTGTCGTTATCATTTATAAAATTTTGCTGTGTAGTGGGGATTCAGCTCCGAATCGAAATAAAACTTTCTTTTGACCCAAATAAATCCTTCTGATTTTGTAATGACGGCAACATCGATTGGTCCTCCCACTGTTTCAACCTCATTTGTGATTTTGAGTCTGAATGAAGACAAATTGATTAGAGATTCTGCCATCATTGCTAATTCTGTTTTTGACATACTGCTTACCGCTCTGTAGACAGGAGCAACGAAAACGGCACTTGGGTAGCCCCTTATGTCTTTCAATATCTCATCTGCCGCATCAGAGCATTTCGTTTTAAGAATATTCTGAATATACTTTTCAAATCCCTGATTCATTCCGAAAATAAAGGAATCAATCGTTTCTCTCTGTGCATAAGCTAAAATTTGGGGTGACTTGGCACAATCTATTATTTCCTCAGATAAACCGGCTAATTTGTTCCCCAAAACTCTCTCAACGACCATTGAAATTGTTTTTGGAATAAAATCCTTTTTGCCAAAGCCTGAAATAACGACTCCTGAAACATACATCCTTATCATTCTATTGAAAAATGCCCTGTTGACTTCTTTTATTAAATCCTTTATCTCATCATACATCTGTTCGTAGACGATGAAACCGACATGATCAAGTTCGTGTTCTAAATGGTCCAATATTTCATCGAAATTGTTTTGATATTCTATATCATTTGATATGATGTCGATGTAATCTGATAATTTCTCTCGAATAATATTTACATCTTCCTTTCTTAAAAAAACGGCATCGGAATCTGTTAAATTGTCGGAATGACCATCGCGTTGTTTCAAATTTTTCATTACATATTCCAGCAAAATACGATGATGATTTTCTAACTCGGCCATTGCTGATTCCATTTGTTTTCTTCGGTCAAACATTTCGTTGTTTTCCAGAAAATCTATGAAATAACTTTCAAATTCTTCCAAAGTGTCAAATTCTTTGCCCTTGACTCTTTCTCTCAGCGTATGAATGATTGTTTCCCAAGGCAGCCCCATGAAATATGAGGAGTTGTAAATCATGATGCCGATTGAATGTTCGTATGAAAGAGCGAACAGCTTATTCATCGTCGGAGTTGTTTTACTGCCAGTAAGAGTTTTTATCGTTCCTGCGCTGTCCGCCGCTAAAGCGACAGCGTTCCTGTTCATTAACACAATTTCAGCGGTCATGATTCCCTTTTCTCCATTTGTAATTATCGGATGACCGCTTTTCAGGCTTCTTGGTATAAAATATCTGTTTTTTGTGTATAAAGAAAAAGTATTTATTCTGCCCTACGCCGATGACTGAATATCGTATGCCGAATACAGTTTACCGGACACATTTTACCGAACACATTTTACCGAATACAGCTTACAGAATACATTTTTGCCGTATAACCAAAGAAAAACAAAGCACTTCAAAGCACTTCAAAACGCTTCAAACCCCGTTTTCAGTGCGCTGCGTAAATAAACCTTTATATAGAAGCATCCCTCTATTTATTTATTCTTAGAATAATAATACATGTTGTCTTTTTTCAATAAGCCACGCGAAAAATCAGAACATGCTTCTTCCGACTTTCAATTGATTTTAACGAAATTACTTTTAACTAATCCGAATAGGACGAACTTTATTGCCGGCAGGCAGGCAGGTATTATCCATGGTTGATGTCAAACTGGAACTTGAATTGCTCAGACAAAAATTATTGGATTTGTCTCTGAATAATAATCTTTTAAATTACTCTCCTTCTAAAAAAAGAACAGTCGAAATCCAAAATGAAAATATTTCTGAAATTTACGATATTTTGGTGGTTCAAGAAAAAACGATGCGTTTTAAAGCCGACCCGAAAGCCGTTAAGAAAATAACGGCAAAAAACGCGGCGGGCGCAAAGTCTGAAAACGCGGACACGGAAGATACGAGCGTCGGAAACGCGAGCACGGCAAACGCGGGCGCGGGGAATGCGAGCGCGGGGAATGCGGACGCAGGAAACGCAGACACAGGGAACGCGGACGCGGACGACGAGGAAGAATCCGGATTTTGGAAAGGGCTGCTGAAGAAGAAAGAGGACAGTTCGGCTGTCATGCTGAATACGCCTTATCATATGGATGAATTGGAAGACCGGCTGTTTCACGCCAACAACCAAGCCATCTCTATTTTTGAAGAACAGGGTTATCCCATTCTCTATTTAGCCGTCGGGTTTTTAAAATGGACGGACGGCACGAAAAAATTCTTCAAAGCGCCGCTTATTTTAATTCCCGTTGAATTCAAACGCGTCGGGCCGAAGCGAAGATTCACGGTGAAATGGACCGGCGATGATATTTTCGCGTCCATCACGCTGAAAGCCAAGCTGATTGACTTTGATTTGGAACTGCCCGAATTTACCGGCGCGGACGATAAAAACGCTGTTGACTTCTACATCAAAGCCGTCGAAGACCTGATTTCCGACAAAAAAGACTGGGAAGTTACGCGGGACGCGAACGTTGATTTCTACAACTTTAAAAAATTCGTCATGTACAAAGACCTCGACCCGAAAATGTGGCCGCAGGGACACGGGCCTGAGACGCACCCGCTTATCAATCACGTTTTTAACCCGTCCGATGAGTCATACGACGGCGGTTTTTCAGAAAACGAAGTTGACTTGAAACTGAATACCGAAGAAGTGTATCACGTTGTTAATGCCGACTCATCACAGATTTCAGTGATTGAAGATGTCAAAGCCGGGAAGAACCTCGTGGTCGAAGGGCCGCCCGGTACCGGAAAATCACAAACGATCACCAATTTGATTGCCGAACTTTTGATGACGGGCAAAAGCGTTTTGTTTGTCAGTGAAAAGATGGCGGCGCTTCAGGTCGTTAAGAAAAGGCTGGATACGATTGGCCTCGGCGACATGTGTTTGGAAATACACAGTCACAAAGCTCAGAAAAAAGCGGTCTTAGACGAGCTTGAGAGAACTTTAAAGCGCCAGCAGCCCGTTGAAAAAAACTACGCTCAGGATTTAGCGGAACTTGAAAATCTCAAATACGAACTGAACGAATACGCAAAAACGCTCAGTCAGCAAGTCGGCCCGATTGGTTACACGATTTATGACATTTACGGCATTCGCGAAGATGTCCGCCACGACTTCGCAATCAAAAAAAGAAAAATGGCGCACGCCGAATTCAAAAATCCCGAAAAATGGGACCGAAAACAATGGACTGAAGCCGTCTCTATTTTGGAAAAAATGGGCGACGCGGTGACGGGTATCGGCGGCGTGAAAGAAAACCCATGGCGCGATGTGCGCCCCGGAATCATTCTGCCCCCCGATTTGTTGGAAATTGAAACGTTTTTGGATGATTCCTTCAGCCGCGCAAAAAGAATCAGTGAAAGCGTGGATGTCATTGTCAAAGAAACAGGAATAAAAGCGCCCGACTCATTAAATGAACTGGACAAAATCACAAACCAAATCGGTGTACTCCAAAACGCGCCGAAAATCAGCCGAAATGTTTTGAAAAACCAAAGCATCAAAGAAAGAAACGCGCAAAAAGAGCTGATGACAAAGGCGAAGAAATATCGGCAGCTGGAGGAAGAGGTCGAAGAAATATTCACCTCCAAAATCTTTGATGAAGACATTGATACTTATTTGAAAAAATCCGGCAACTTTTTTAAGTTCATGGACAGCAGCTTTACAGAGGCCAAGGAAAGCATTTTGAATTGCTACATCCAAAGAACCGAGAAGAGCAACGCTCAAATCAAAAAAGATGTCTTGAAAGTTCGGGATATCAAAAACCTGGACCGCGAGTTTGAAAACGCAAACCTGAAGGCCGCTGCCCTCTTCGGCCCCCTCTGGGAAGAAGGCCGTAACGATCCGAAAATTTTAGAAGCGTTCTACGACTGGGCCGTCCTTTTCGACGGCTTGGAAAGCGGCGGCTTCGTAACCGAAGAAACATACACTTGTATCGAGAACGGAATAAACGGCAGCGCATTGGCCGCCGCCGCCGAAAACATCGAACGGGAAAAGAATGAGCTGGCCGTTTCTCTGATTCGGCTTGCCAACAGCATCGGCGCTGACCCCGACCTTTTCTTCAACGAAAAGAGCGTAAAAGAAATAAAAACGGAAGACGGGGCGCCGAAATCTGTGCCTCCCGCTTCCGCCGGTCGTGCAAGTCATGCCGCTACTGCTCCTGCTGCTTCTTCTGCCACTGCCTCTTCTGCCGGCGCTGCTTCTGCTACTTCTTCTTCTTCTGCTCCTGCCGGCGCTGCCGCTGCTTCTGCTTCTTCTGCCGGTTCGGCAGAAATATCAGAGCCTGATGAACCTGAAGACACCGTTCAAGTAATTAAAAAGCGCAAGTACGAACTCACCGCCACCGAAAAGGTTTACCGAGACACCTTGTCCGCCAAGCAGCTGAACAATATTCTCCATGTCTGGAAAAACGAACTGCCCGCTCTTGTTTTGTGGAGTCAGTTCCTTCTCTACCGCGAGAAATGTTTGGAAACGGTTGCCGCTCCGATGGTTCCGCTGATCAATGAAAATGAGGTGCTTCCCGAGGATCTGATTCCGGCGTTCAAAGGCAATTACGCCGATGGTGTCCTGCGCGCCGAATTTACGAAAAAGCGCGTTCTCTCAACTTTTATTAAAGAAGTGCATGAGAACAAAATTCACAAGTTTGAAGACTTGGACAACAAGGTCATTGTGAAGAACCGTGACCGTGTCAACATAGAAATTTACAAACGCATGCCGCAGATTTATATCGGCGCTTCCCGCGAATCCGAAGCCGGCATTCTCTTAAACGAATTCAACAAGAAGAAAGCGCATATGCCGATCCGCCGCCTGATGTCCAACGCGGGCGGGCTGATTCAGAGGATCAAACCGTGTTTCATGATGAGTTCACTGTCGATTGCGCAGTATTTGGAACCGCGGAACATGTCTTTTGACGTCGTCATATTTGACGAGGCCAGTCAGGTCCGGCCGGAAGACGCGCTCGGCGCTCTGCTTCGCGGCCGCCAAGCGGTTGTGATGGGCGACTCAAAGCAGCTCCCGCCGACAACTTTCTTTGAAAATCTGTTGGAAAGCGACGACGAATACAACGAAGACGCCTCATTTTATTCGGATGTGGAAAGCGTCTTAAACATTTGCAAACGCAGTTTCCCGTACAGGACGCTGCGCTGGCACTACAGAAGCCGCCACGAATCATTGATTGCGGTTTCCAACAATGAGTTTTACGGCAACCATCTTTACGTTTATCCGTCGCCTCGTCACGAAGACCGGCAGATGGGGCTGCAGTTCCGCCCTGTCAAAGATTCCGTTTACGAGCGCGGCAAAACCGGCGTGAACAAAGAAGAAGCCAGAATTGTGGCGCAGGAAGTCATGCGTCATTTCATTCAGTTCCCGGAAAAGACGCTGATGGTCGGAACGTTCAATGTCAAGCAGCAGGAAGCGATTCAAAAGGAAATTGAGTCGCTTATCAAGAGCAGCCCAGGCTTTGAAAAGTTTTTCGCCAACGATAAAGGTGAAAACTTTATGGTCAAAAACATTGAAACGATTCAGGGTGACGAAAGAGACGTTATTTTCGTCAGCATCGGTTTCGGGTTTGACCAAAACGGCAAGCTTTCCAAAAACTTCGGCCCGCTTAACCGCGACGGCGGAGAGCGCCGCCTGAACGTCTTGTTTACGCGCGCCCGCGAAAAGTGTGTCATTTTCTCAAACTTCCGCGCCGCTGACCTGAATGTGACCGATGACGACCCCGCGGGTCTTCGCGTTTTAAAATCATTTTTAGAATACGCCGAATCCAAAACATTCGTCAGCAAAACGCCGGAATATGTGCCAGATGAAATCACGTTTGAAGAATCCGTCGCCGCGTTCCTGCGCGAAGAGTGCTATATCGTTCATCCGAAAATCGGATGCGCCGGCTATAAAATGGATATGGCGATCGTCAATGAGAAGGTACCCGGCCACTATATCATCGGCATTGAAACCGACGGCCCGCAATATTTCAAATCCAGAGTCGCTCGCGACCGCGACCGCCTGAGACGCGATGTGCTGACGGGACTCGGCTGGCAGCTCTACCGTGTCTGGTCTACCGACTGGTACCTGAATCCGCAAAAATCGAAAAAGGGATTGTTGGACGCGATTGAGAAGGCCAAAGAAACCGCTCAAACAATAGAGGCGCCCGTCAACTTTGAATTCGATGACGAAGACGCAACGGTAACCGTTACCGGCGAAAAAGACGCCGAGCAAATGATGAGAATCATCATAGAAAAAGAGGCCGAATGCTGCCGGATTAAAAAAGAAAAAGCTGAAAAAGAACGGCGAGAAGCCGAGGCATTGGCAGGCGGAACCGCCTCGGGCGACACGGAGTTTTCAGAAGAACCGGACTTTTCAGAAGAAGCGTGGCGACGAAACGAAGAAAATGAGGAACAGCCCGAAGAAGAAATGTGGCGGCCCAAAGAAGAAACGGTGACTGAACCGAAACCGGCCGGAAAAATCACGAAGGCAAAACCGGCAGGAAAAACAACAAGGCCCGCGAAAACTGAACCCGCGGGAACCGAACCCACAGGAACCGAATCCACGGAAACCGAATCCGCGGAAACCGAACCCTCAAAAACTGACCCCTCTGAAACTGACCCTACGGAAGAAGTCATAGAATACCGCCCGAAAAAGGAAAGGGCGCCTTCAAAATCAAAGTCGTTCGTAAACAAATTGTTTAAAGGCGCCGGCTCCGATGAAGACAGCGGATCGGCTCATGACGGCAATATGGGTAAGAAGGTCTCGGATGAAGATGAGTTGGAAAACGATGACATGGGAGACGATGACTTGGAGGACGATATCTTCTCCGATGTTAAGAAAATGCCGGCCGACATGACCGATGAACAGATGTTTGACGTGGAGCCGTTGATTCGTGACGGCGTTCCCGAATTCAAGCCTTACGCGGGCATTGATTTGCCGTCTACCGAGAATCTGCTGGAAATCCCGCGCCATAAGATGGAACACGAAATCGTTGAAATCATCAGTCACGAAGGGCCGATCCACAAAGAGCATTTGATTTTGGAAATTAAAATGCATTGCGATACCAAACGTTTGACAAAGGCGATGCGCGACATGATTATTCGCGAAGTGTCATCGGCCGAAAAATCCAATTATATCCGCGTCCGCGGCAATTTCCTCTGGCCGCCCAAATTAAAGGGTTGTATCGTCAGAAAAAGAGAAGGCGATTTGCTGAATATCGAATGGATTTCCGATGAAGAAATCTTACAGGCGGCGATTTACGTTTTGAAGACGCAGTATTCAACGCCGCAGGACCAGCTGGCGAAACGCATTGTTCAGGTTTTCGGATTTAAAATCATGCGCCCGCCGGTGAAAGAGAGAGTCACGGCCGTCATCGGCAAAGCTCTTTCCGACGACAAGCTGATTCAGCTGCCAAACGGCAAAATCTACCTGCACGAATAAAAAGCGTTCGCATCAATGTGTTAATGCTTGAGGAAAAATGCGGCCGGCGTGAATCGAAAGCCGCAAATTTCTTCAAAAGTTCTTTTCAAAAATTCTTCAGAAGTTCTTTAGAAGTTCTTTTATACCTTATTTTTATAAGAAATTACCAAACATATTTCATTATTTACGATTAACTTGATTTCTATGACCAAAAAAACAATCAGAATCATGGGCTGCGGCAATCTTTGGATGGGCGATGACGGCGTCGGCATTCATACCGTTATGAAAATGACGGAAATGAAGGAAAAATTAGAAAGCGGTCTGCCTCTCTCAGATCCCTTCTTTGAAGGCTATTCAAAAACCGCTTTGCCTTTTTTAAAAGAAGCCGATATCATAGACGCCGGTGTTTCCGGCTTGGACATGCTTTGTTTTTTGGAAGGTTTTGACAAAATTATCATTGTTGACGCGCTGAAGGGCAGCGAAAATCTCGGCGCCATTCTCAAAATCAAAGGCGAAGATTTGCTTGAGGGCGAAGGCGTCGGCAAAATGATGTCGTCTCACGACGTCTCCGTCCCGACTGTCCTCGGAATCGCCAAAGAGGTTCAAGGGCTTCCCGAAATTGTCGTTTTCGGCGTTGAAATCCAAAAAATCCCAGACACCGTTTATTTGACGGAAGACATGAGTCCCGCCGTCAAAGACGCGATTCCCCGCCTGATTTCATTTGTTTTGGCGGAAATTGAAGCAGATTTGAAACAGATTTGAAACTGATCTGAAATTGATTTGAAACTGATCTGAAATTGATTTGAAACTGATCTGAAAGTGTAAATGAATTAAGCGTTAATGAAGCGTTAATGAAGCGTTATTGAAGCGCTAATGAAGCGTTATTGAAGCGTTATTGAAGCATTATTGAAGCGCTAATGAAGCATTATTGAAGCGATTAAACGAATTGATTTCTATGTCCTTCCCGATTTCAAAGAAGATTTTGATTAAAGGCGTTGTTCAAGGCGTCGGCTTTCGTCCTTTTGTTTACCGGACGGCAGTTTCTAACGGGATTTCGGGACACGTTATTAATGCCGGAAACGTGGTTCAAATCGCCGCTTCGGGAACGCCGGAAAACATAGATCGTTTTTTAACAATTTTAAGAACAAAAAACCCGCCGCTTTCTCGAATTGATGAATCGGAGATTTCGGATTGGGATTTCGATGAAGATTTCGGCGGCGAATTTTTAATCCTGAAAAGTACAAAAGGCGAATCGGGAGATTCCATTCTTCCGCCGGATACGGCAATCTGTCAGGACTGTCTGTTAGAAATCAAGTCGAAAAATGATCGCCGCTATCTGTATCCTTTTACAGTTTGCACAAATTGCGGCCCGCGGTATACGACTGTCAAAAACCTTCCTTATGACCGGCACAATACGGTTATGGATGATTTTCCGCTATGCGACGACTGTGAACGTGAATACGCTGATGTCAAGAACCGGCGTTATCACGCTCAGCCCGTCTGCTGCCCGAAATGCGGTCCGATTCATACGCTTGAAAAACCAGCTGTTTCCGGCAGCGTCTCCGGTGGTGTCTCCGGTGGTGTCTCCGGCAGTGTTTCCGGCGTTGTCTCCGGCGGCGCCTCAATACGTTTTGTTCTGTCAGCCGGCAACGACGCGCTGAAAGCCGCGGCTGAAGCGATTGACGGCGGCTTTATTGCCGCGTTAAAGGGAGACGGCGGTTTTCATTTGGTTTGCGACGCTTTTTCTGAAAAAGCCGTCTCAGAGCTGCGAAAGCGTCTCAGGCGGCCGGCGCAGCCGTTTGCCGTCATGGCACGAGATATTGAAACCGCGAAACAGAATGCTCAAATTCGGGACGAGGACGGCAAAGAGCGTTCGTATCTTGAAAATGTCCGCCGCCCGATTGTCGTTTGCAATAAATCTCAGTCATACGGGTTGGCGCCGTCCGTTGCGCCGAAATTGCACAACATCGGAATGATGCTGCCCTATTCGGGAACGCATTACGTTTTGTTTGAACATTTGAAAACGGATGCCGTTGTCATGACATCCGCCAACCTTCCCGGTCTTCCCATGGTGATTGAGAATGATGACGCTTTTGAAAAGCTGTCAACGATTGCTGATTATTTCTTGTTCCATAACCGTTTGATTCAAAACAGAACGGATGATACGGTTATTCGATTTGTTCGCGACGAGCCCGTCTTCCTGCGCCGCTCCCGCGGTTTTGTCCCCGAAAGGATATTGCTGCCGTTTTCTCATCAGGCAAGCATCGCGGGCGTCGGCGCCGAAATGAACAATACCGTCTCTTTCGCAAAAAACGGCAGCGTCTACCTTTCTCAGTACATCGGAAACACGAAACATCAAAAAACCGCGGCATACCACGCGGAAGCTTTTGAAACGTTAAAATCGCTGACAGGCATTTCCCCTTCCGTTTTAGCCTGCGACATGCACCCCGACTTCAACACGACGAAGTTTGCGGAAGAATACGTCTCGGTTGAACCGTCTGTCGCCGGTGAACCGTCTCGGCTGCCGCTTCACAGAATTCAGCATCATCACGCTCACATTTGCTCGGTCATGGCGGATAACGGTTTGCCTCTTGGCGCCGTGGTCATCGGCATTGCTCTTGACGGCGTCGGTTTAGGCGATGACGGAACCGTATGGGGCGGCGAAATTTTGAGATGCGCTTACACATGTTATGAGCGCCTGTCTTCCCTGATGCCGCAACCGATGGCGGGAGGCGACCTTGCGACGCGTTTCCCGTCCCGTCTTGTTTTTGGTATGCTGTATCCGTATTTGGAAAACGGTTCCGTTTCCGAAGAACAATTGTTCGGCCTTGATTTACATTTCCCGCACGGCGAGACCGAAAAGAAAATTGTTCTCTCTCAGCTCAAAAATAATTTCAATGTTGCCGTTTCGACAAGCGCCGGCCGTGTTTTGGACGCCGCCGCCGCGCTTCTCGGCCTTTGCCGCGAGCGGACTTATGACGGCGAACCTGCCATGATTTTAGAAGCTGCCGCTTATCGCGGGCTTTTGGAATTTGAAGAGGCCTCGAGAATGGCGGATTTACAGAAATGGGCGCCGTCTTTTAAAGAGATTAATGAAAACGGGAACGGGAAAGGGAACGGGAAAGGGAACGGAAAAGGAAATGACGGCGCGGTTCGCGACGTTTTAGACACGAGCGCCCTGCTTTATTCTCTGTATTCGGAAGTTTCGGCGGGGGAATCGTCCCGTTTTTCAGTCAATCAATTGGCGGCAATGTTCCTTCATACATTTTCCGTCGGCATCGGCCGTATGGTTTTAAAACATGTTCAAGAAATTCGTGAATCAATCGGCGAATCAACCGACGCATTAACCGGCACCTGCATATCGGCGGTTTGCATTTCCGGCGGCGTTGCCAATAATGATTACATTGTCACGGCGATCGCGACGCTTTTAAAAGAAAACGGAATCGATTTACTGACGCATAAGAACCTGCCGCCCGGAGACGGCTGTATTTCTCACGGCCAAGCGGCTGCCGTCACAGCGCGACTGCTGTCGGAATCTTTCAAAAATCCCGATGCAGAATAACCTTTAAATAGAATTGTTAAGATTAATACGTTGCTTTGAGTGTTTTTCTGTTTATGAAAAACCCGACTGTTTAATTTTCTGCGTTTTTTTGAGGGCGGGGGTTGTCGAGTGGTCAAAGGCGCTGGACTTAAGATCCAGTTTCGAAGGAATTCGTGGGTTCAACTCCCACCCCCCGCACTATAACTTTTACCGATGCTGTTTATTTTATCTACGCCTTTTACCGCTTAAAGCGTATACAATACAAAATTCAGAAGAACGAGGATTGTTAAACGTGACCGAACAGCAATTATTACGCGACTCAAACATAGAACCGACGAGCGACATCATCGCAAAAGGGCTCGGCACAGCAAACGGCGCCTATTTACAATTTACCGAGAACCTCAAAAACCATGATATTCAAGTCGACTGGCGTTATTATAAAGACGGCGCGTCATGGCTTGGAAAAGCGCTGTATAAATGGACGACCGCTCGCGGAACTGAAAAAGAAATAACTGTTTTTTGGCTTTCAATCTGGGACGGTTTTTTTAAAGTCAGCATCTTTGTCCCGGAAAAAGCCCGCGCGGACGCGTTGAGTCTTTCGGCGGGCGATGAGATTAAGAAAATGATTGAGGACGCCAAGCAGATGGGAAAGTTAAAGTTTTTCCCGCTTGTTTTCGATTTACGTTCAACAGAGTTGTTTGACGGGATTGACACGCTTATTGAATTCAAGAAAAACATAAAATGACCGTCGACGGCATGTTTTCAAAAGCGCTGCCTGGATAACGATTGCTTTTCCCGCTTTTTTTTACGACCGGTTATACCGATTGGTTTAATGATTGGTTTTACCGATTGGTTTAATGATTCGTTTTAACGATTTGTTTCAACGATTGGTAAACGTTCGTTTCATTTGTCCATTTTATCGACAAAATCCAAGTTGAATTCTTCTTCAAACGCGCCGCCTTCAAATTGGTTTTTGATATCGCTTTTGAATTTGCTGACGTCTTCGCCTTTTGCTTTTCCTGCGAAATATTGAATGTTTCTGAAAATGCCGCGCAGCGTTTTGGCTTCACAGGGTGTCAAAGAGGCGCGGGCGAGTATACGTTTCATCATGAGCGCCATTTTTTCTTTTTTGAACGGGTCAAAATCCATGTCTTCCAAAACATTTTCAAAATGGTTGCACAAGGCGTTAAAATCTTCAAAAGCCGTCGTCTTGTATTGCCCTGTCAAACTGTAACCTGAGAGCTCGTAAACCATAATGCCGACGGCGTGGGATAAATTCATAATCGGATAAATGTGGGAGGCGGGAATCGTCGCAATCATTGAGCAGAATTCCAATTCTTCATTGGAAAATCCTTTGTCTTCCCGGCCGAAAAGAAGGGCGAATTTCGTATCCGGGTGAAACTCTTCCATTTTCTCGCGCAAAACGTTCGGGAACAAAGCCGGCGTTCTGACATGGTCGCATCCTTTCAAAGCCCGAACGCCCGTTGTCCCGATGACAACGTCACAGCCGGCAACAGCCTCTTCAATCGTTGAACAAATAACCGCGTTTTGAAGAACATCAACGGCATGGGCGGACATGGCGCGCGCTTCTCCTTCCAAAGGGCACGGATTGACTAAAAAAAGTTCAGAAAAACCGAAATTCTTCATGACCCGGCAGACAGACCCGACATTCCCCTGATACAAAGGCTCGACCAAAACAATTCTGAGGGGAGGTATGCGTTTTTCGGTATCAATCGATGTGTTTTCGTCATCTGTTTCGGCGTTTACGCCTTCGGTTTCGGCGAATCCGCTCTCTTCAAATTCCCGTTTCTCATTTTCAACGTCGCTGCCGTCGGCCGGCGGGGTGCTTAACATAAGGCAAAAGAATACGGGATATTATTTATTGTTTTGTCGGTTGGCCTTTTATAAATCCTTCCAAAAAAAATCATGGCTGATTGAATTATTCCGCTTTGTTAAACGGTTGCGTGGGTGATAATGTTTAAATACCATTGGTGCAAAGTGCCTACTACTAACTTCTATCATCGACTCTGCCGAGTCGGGTCATTTTCTTCTCTTAGCGAAGAAGGGTTGACTTGATAGAGTGACATGAACGTCGTCTGTTTCAGTGTTTCAGTGTTTCAGTTTGTTATTTGCTGAGTGATTATGCTGAGTAATATTCTGAGTCATAATGCTGAGACGGCGTCAAAACAAAATAAGTCATTCTAATCATTATTATTGATTATATTATTGATTAATTACTGTTTGGTTCGGTTGGCTTTCTGCCTGAATGTCATTTAATCATATCCTCAGAGGGCGTGTTTCGTTGACAACTGCAAAGGAAGAGGCTGAAAAGGCATTTGCTTTCAAACTTTCAAATTTAGTAGAAATGGAGAATTTATAAATGGCAATGGAATACTTCTCTGGAGTTGCCGGCGTATCGTTAACATTTAATGTTATGATGGCCGTAGCCTTTATGGCTGTTTTTCTTCTTCTTGTGGGCTTTTATTTCAACATCCGCAAGTGGAGTCAGGGGTCTGAAGGCTGGGGTTTGGACCCGGCAGACGGCCGCAAAGGCAACTTCATGGTTTTTTTTAAAACTTATTGGAAACAATTGAGATCACACTCAATCCACCACGAACAGAACATTTTGGAAACATTGGTTTTTGATGTCCTTCTTCTGAGAAGAACCGCACGCGCTGACCCGCTCCGCTGGTTTATGCACATGCTCATTTTCATCGGCTGGATGGGCCTTTTCTCATTATCCGGTCTGATGTTTGCCGTTGAAATGATTTACTTAGTCGGCTTTCACTACATTGACCCCGAATGGTTCAGAGAATTCTTACAGTTCCCGAATCAGATTCTCGGCTATGTGCTTCTCTTTGGTGTCATTATCGCGATTGCGCGCAGACTTTTTATCAAGAAAGTCAAAGAGAACACCAACTCCTATGACTCTATTTTGATTGTCACGCTTTTCATTGTCGTCGTGACCGGTTTTGTCGCTCACGCAGGCAGATACATCGCGTTCGGTATTACCGATTTCACGGGAGTTGACTTCATCCACTACGACTATCTCTTCTGGACGCTCGGCGGTATGACGCCCTTCTTGACGTATGTGAAGGAAATCGCTTTGACGCACAGTATTTTGGCGTTGTTCATCGGTTTTGCGTTTATCCCGTACAGCAAATATATCCACGCTGTCGCGGCGCCCCTGTCGATGATTGTTAACAAAGGAGGCGAACACTAATGGCAAGAAGAGCCCCGTCTCTTGATATTAAAAACATGACCGCTGTCCAGTTAATGGAACTTGACGGCTGCATGCGCTGCGGTGAATGCGCCGAATGGTGTCCGACCTACGAAGGTTCAGGATTCAGCCCGGGTCTTTCCCCGCGCGACAAAATCTACCGCTGGAAGCGTTTCATTGACAAATCTTACGGTTTTTGGGCAACCCTTTTCGGCCCCAGAGAAATCACCGAAGAAGAATTCGTCGCCTTTAAAGATGATGTTCACGGCTGTACCACCTGCGGCATTTGCGCAACAGTCTGTGAAGCCGCTATCAACACCGTCGAACTTTGGGAAGCCATGCGCGCCAATCTCGTTAAAAGAGGAACCGGTCCGTACGGTAAACAAAACACGATGCCGAAAATCATCAACGATACCTTTAACTCATACAATGAGCCCAAGGACCACCGTTTGAGCTGGATTCCCGACGACGTTAAAATCGCCGACAAAGCCGACATCCTTTATTTCACGGGTTGTACGGCCGGCATTAAGCAGACCAACCTCGCTGTTTCCACGGCTCGTGTTTTAAACAAACTCGGCGTTGAATTCTGTACGCTTGGTGAAGACGAAGCTTGCTGCGGTTCCGTTTTAATCAGAACCGGCCAGTTCCATAAAGAAGAAGAGCTGGCAAAGAGATTGGTGCAGTCCAATGTCAAGAACATCGAAGCCAAAGGCGCGACAACTGTTCTTTACGCCTGTTCCGGCTGTTTCAGAGCGTCTCTTGTCGACTGGCCCAGACTTCTCGGCGAAAAGAAGCCTTTCAAAGTGATGCACGTTTCTCAGTTTTTGGCAGAAAAAATCAAAGCCGGCGAAGTCGACTGGGTTCAAAAGCCCTTTGGCGAAGACAAACTCGTCACGTACCACGACCCGTGCCACCTTGGCCGTCACGTCGGCGTTTACGACGCCCCGAGAAAAGTTCTTCAAAGCATGCCCGGCATGGAATTTGTTGATATGAAACGCAACAGAGCATACCAAAGATGCTGCGGCGCCGGCGGCGGCGTCAAGTCCGGTATGCCCGAATTGTCACTTTCGGTTGCCAAGCTTCGTGTCGGCGACGCCATGAGTGTTCTTTACCCCGAAGACGAGCCGAAGACAAAGACAAACATCTTTGCGCAGGCTTGCCCGTTCTGTAAGAGAAACCTCTCTGACGGCCGCGATGCCCTTTTGGCAGAAGAAAACCCGCGCGCTGATATTGTGATTGAAGACGTTATTGAAATCTGCGCTCGCGCGCTTGGTTTGAGTAATGTGAAGGATTGAACAAAAAAAAATCGTGGCCTACGCTTCGCTCCGGTCACGATTTTTCCTTCCGGGGTGGAGTCAGTTTGCTTTTTGAGGGGTGCCTTCGGCACCCCGATTACTTTTTTCGTTTATTTTTTAATGAATAGTTTTTCCGGAATGGAAGAAGTTTACGTTTTGGAGGATGCCTTCGGCACCTCGCCTACCTTTTTTCAAAAATGAACCGTCTTTTCGAGGTGAGGAGGGTTTCGTTTTGAGGTTACCTGCAGTACCACGTCTGCTTTTTTGATTTAATGTGAATAAATGAAATAAAATCTAAATGCAACAAAATCTAAATGCAACAAAATCTAAATGCAACAAAATTAGAATGAAGCAAAATCAGAAATGAAGCAAAATAAGAATGAAACAAAATCAGTAAAACAAAATGAGAATGAAACAAAATTACGGCCTTTGTTCCGGCTGCAATTTTCAGAAAGATACTTGAAACTTATTCATTCTTCTAATTAATTATTCGAATCAATTGTTCTGATTTTTATTCTAACGCAAAATAGTTAAACAGCCCTTTGATGCCTTTTCCTTTGCGAAGGATGTCTTCAAGTTCTGTCCAGCTTGAAATGACTTTCACCGGCAGTTTGCCGCACTCGTCGGCTGTGATTTCCGGCAACAGCCAAAAGTCGCGGTGGATGCTTATGATTTCACAAATGTCGTTGGATTCTTCGGAAAATACTTTGGAGAAGTCATCCAATTCTTCCAGCGCTTTGGTTAAGCTTTTGCCTTCAAGGTCCAAGGGGTCTTGATACAGTTTGATTTTGTAAATCGGGGCGTCATCGCGGATTTCAATCACGCAGATGCAGTAGTCTTCATCCTCGGTTTGAGAGATGATCACTAAGTCCATCGGTTCGCCGATAATATCTTTTATTTTATCCATAATTATCCTCTCAATTTTCAGTCGTTGTTTTTTGATTCAATTTTGATTCAATCTTGATTTAATTATTCAAGAAATTCTCTCTTGTTTTTTTATTTTAAAACTTACTATATTTATTTTTTTCTGAAAGAACCGGATATTAATCCAATGATGCCGATACGTTGTGATAATGAAGCCGGATGAGAGCTTTGAAATCGAGGGCGGCAGTCAAGCGAGGATTGTATCATTAAAAGTATGTTTTTAAAAGTTGTTTTTATAAGTATATTATAAGTTAAAAGTATGCCGAATCTTAAAAGGGCAGGAGATAAGAGGTCTGTTTGTGTTTATTTTTTCTCGCGGATGATGTTGAAAACACGGGCGACGGCGTCCAATAGTTCGTCATCGCCGGATTCGGCGGCGTTTCGGAGGACTTTTGTCGGTTCCGCTAAGATTTGATTGGCGATGCTGTGCGTTAAGTTTTCAAGGACGGTTTCTTCAAATTCGCCGATTGTGTGTTTCACGCGAAGTTTATGCACGGCTTTCATTTTTTCTTCTTCGCGTATGTCGTATACGTTGCGGTAGAGTTCGGCGATGATGTCATCCGCTTTTTGGCGCTTGTATTGTTTGCTCAATAGGATGAGTTCTTCGTTGATGATTTCGATGACTTTTTTCGCTTCTTCGTTGCGCATTTTCAGGGTTTTTTCGCTGACGACGCGCAGGTTGTCTATGTTGCAAAGCGTGACGTCGTTTAGTTCCCTCACGGTTTCTTCGATGTCGCGCGGATTGGCGATGTCCACCATGAAAAGGGGTTTGCCGTTTCTGAAGGGTATGGCTTCTTCGACGGTTTTTTTGGAAATCACGCAGTGGGGCGCGCCCGTTGCGCTGATGACGACGTCGGCTGTCATTAAGTAGTTCGGGAAGTCGTCAAAATGAATCGCTTCGCCGCCGAGTTCGTATGCCAGTTCTTTCGCTTTGGCGTATGTTCGGTTGGAAATGTAAATGCCTTCTAAGTTTTTATCCGCGAGCGCCCGCGCGACCAGCACGCCGATTTCGCCGACGCCGACAACCATGATGGTTTTGCCGTCCAGACCGCCGAGGCAGTCTTCGGCAAGTTCGACAGCGGCAGAGCCGATGGAAACGGAGCCTTCGTTGATACGCGTTTCCGTCCGCGCGCGTTTGCCGACTTGAATCGCCTTGGTGAAGGCGGTATCTAAGACGCGTCCGATGGTCTTCTTTTTGACCGCCAGATTGTAAGCGTCGCGGATTTGGCCCAAAATCTGGTCCTCGCCCATAATCATGGATTCAAGGCCGCAGGTCAGGCGAAGAAGGTGGTCCAGCGATTCTTCATGATTGTGAAAATCAACAATTCGAGATTCTGCGCCGATTTTTTTAGAAAAGTTGAATAAAACGCTGCTTCCCTTTTCGGAAACAACATAAATCTCGGCGCGATTACAGGTTTTTAAAATAACGCACTCCTCAACCGCTTCACTCTCATGGAGCTTTTCCAAGAGCTCCTCCGTTGACAGCGGCCACACGCATTCCATTTCTGCGACCGTCGCTTTTTTGTGAGAGATCACCATGCTTGAAATTTCGTTCATAGAATCTAACCGTTAGGAGTATGATGAATTAATGCCGAAAACAATACTAATTAATGCATCTCTCATATGAATGTTTCCCGAGGTCAAAAATAATATCGAATGTCCGATTAGTGAAATTTTCACCGAATAGAAAGTTATTTAACTTGATATTCAATAAATAAGCAATAATTATGTGACTTTTTCACATCCGGATGTGTTGCGAATATGTTGATACGATTTAAAGTTGGTAATTTTTTATCATTTGACGAAGTTCAAGAGTTTTCAATGATTGCGGGCCAAACAAGAAGCAAACAAGAACGAGTATTTAAAGATAAAGACAATTTAAAACTTTTAAAGTTCGGTTCTGTTTTTGGTTCTAATGCATCGGGAAAGTCCAATCTGATTAAAGCCGTTTATTTTGCTCAATTTGTGCTCCGCCAAGGTGAATTTAAAGTACCGGCTAATAACTATTTCAAATTAAAGGAAGAGAATAAAAATAAGCCCAGCTACTTTGAATTTGAAATAAAAAGGGGCAATAAATACTATGCATACGGGTTTGAATTAATGCTCAGCCAAGGCCAACTCCTCTCAGAGTGGTTATATGAAATAAAAAAAGATGCATCCCATCCTATATTTAAAAGAGATATCGGAAATAAAAAGATAGATAACTTCCTCAATATCAGCAGTCGTTTACTGAAAAATAAATTTTCGGTTTACTCTGATGATATTAAAGACAATCCGAATGTCTTTTTCTTAAAAGATATTAATTCGAAAGGAAATAGTATTTTTATCCAAAAATCTGAAATATTGATTTTTAAAGAAATATATGATTGGATTTGCAATAGCATCAATATTATTCTGCCGAGCACGGTTTCCGAGTTTAATTATATTTTAAACAAGGAGTCAAACTACGAAAGAATATGTGAAATTATTACTGCATTCGGCACCGGCATTTCAAATTATGAGATTAAGGAGTCTTCTTTGGATGAGTATGATAATCTTTCTTTTCAAGACAAAGCACTTGTATTGAATCTGATTGCCAATGCGAAAAGAGATTTGCAAAATAATCCGAGCCTTAAAGATAAAAATGGAAATATTGCATTCACTTCAAGATCCGCGGATAATTTCTTGGTCATTGAGTGTCCTACGGACAGCGATAAAATGAGTGTCAAAACTTTACATTTTAAACACGGCAGCCAATATTTGAACTTTGAGGAAGAATCTGACGGAACGAAAAGGCTATTCGATTTCATCGAAATTTTGATTTCTTCCGAAGATAAAATTTATTTTGTGGACGAGTTGGACAGAAGTTTGCATCCCCAACTCACTCGAAAATTCATCGAGACGTTCCTGTCAATTTCAAAGACGAAAAACACGCAATTAGTTATTACAACGCATGAATCACGATTATTGGATTTGGATTTACTGCGCCGGGACGAGATTTGGTTCATCGATAAAGACAACAGTGGCGCTACATCTCTCTATTCATTGGACGAATATAATGAACGGTTCGATAAAAAAATTGATAAAGCGTATTTGGAAGGAAGATATGGCGGTGTTCCCGCTTTTAATCTCATTTATCCTAATATTGGTGAGGTCTATGAGGATTGATACTCAATTCGGCAAAAGACTGCATCCCTCTCAAAGTATGGCGCCTAAAAAGACATATTATTTAGTCTCGGAAGGCTCGATTACAGAACCGCAATATTTCTTCGGTATCCAACAATATCGTGAAGAGATTGGCATTCATCCCTCAATAAATATCAAGCCATTATTAAGAAACCACGGTGACGAAGGTTTAAGTAATCCGATTCATCTCCTTTCTTTGATTGAAAAGGAGCTTCATTCTCCTTCACTCGTGAATAAAATTATGGATTTTTTAGTCGAATCCCATTATTTGGTAAACGGAGTTTTATTTGAAAAAATAAAATCGGAATTAGAGTCTCTATTAAATGAATTAGAGAGCCCGACAGCTGAAGAGTTGGCTGAAGTCTTATCTCATATTCAAATATCTTGTGATATTCAAACCCTTGAAGAATACTTAGACTCTCAAAATCTGATTTTTGATCCCGAATATGATAAAATTTGTATCATTGCGGACCGAGATTAGAAAAATTTTAAAGAAGCGCAGTATGATAAATTATTGGCGGCATGTCTTCTGAAAAATTATGGTTTTTACGTCACTAATCCCTGTTTTGAATTTTGGCTTTGTCTTCATTTTCCTCGTTCGGTTGAATTAGAGGGTGAGAGCGAAAGACTCAAAATTTGCATTAATTCAAAAGCAGGCAATTATTCCTACATTCAGGAGAAACTACATAGTATGTTTCCCGAATACAGCCGAAAATATAAAACAATTAAGTTTGTACATCTCAAAAACAACATCGATCTGGCAATATCAAATGAAGCCAAATACTGTGAAGATATAAAATCATTGAAATATGAAATCGGCTCAAATCTGGGTCAATTGCTTAAAGAAATGAAACAGAAATAATCCTCAATTCTGAAATATGAAATCGGTTCAAATCCGGGTCAACTTCATAAAGAAGTGAAACAGCATTATTCTTCAATTCATTTTTGCTTTTTTCAATTCATTTTTGCTTTTTTCAATTCATTTTTGCTTTTGTCAATTCATTTTTGCTTTCGCCAATGCCTTTTCTCTCGCTTTTTCAAAATCCGCCGAGAGCAAACGCCGGATTTCATCATCATTAATAATTTCCCAAAGGATGTCCTGCCTTTTTTTCTGCTCCGGTATAACCGTTTTCAGATATTCGCGCATTTCGCTTTGAAGTTCGATCATTTTTTCAAAATCGTCGCCGATAGCCGACTCAATCGCCATGCGGGCGTATTTCGTTACCGCCGGACTGTCGCCGCCCGATGAAATCGAGATTAAAAGCCCGCCGCGCTCTATAAAAGACGGGATGATGACTTCATCCGCCTTTTCCGTGTCGTTGACCAAGACGCCGGCCGTTTTCGCCATTGAAATGATTTTTTGATTGATTTCGCTGTCAGAAGTTGCCGCAATCGCCAAAAACGCATCTGAAAGGCAGTCAAAGATTTCGCCGTCGGTCAATTCGGAAATGTCTTTTTTTATGAAAAGAATCGAGTCGTCTGCCTCCATTTTCTGAAGGTCGGGCGTCAAGCTTGAACTGACAACCGTCACCTGCGCTTTTTTAGAAAAACGCTTCGCCTTGCGCTCACCGACGGCGCCGCCGCCGAAAATAACAACGGTTTTATCCGTGAAATCGATTAAAAGCGGCAGATACGGATTTTCATCGCTGTCTTTGGGTATTGCGGGGGGGCTTGTCATTGTTATTTCCTCTGACTTGTTCCTTCGGATTTCTTTTTTTGTATGAGTCCTTTGGATTGCTTTTTTGTATGAGTCCTTCGGATTGCTTTTTTGTATGAGTCCTTCGGATTGCTTTTTTGTATGAGTCCTTCGGATTGCTTTTTTGTATGAGTCCTTCGGATTGCTTTTTTTGTATAAGTCCGTCAGATTGCTTTTTTTGAGTCCATTCGGATTTGTTTCTTTCCTTCAAATCTTTAACTTCAAATTCGGACGCCTTTCTTTTTCAATTCGCGTTCACTGAAGACCAATTGATAATTCGTAATGCCGATCGTCTTTGATATTCTTTCGGCGACCGCCTTGCATTCCTCTTGTGAGCGGCAGTGGATCATGGTGTACATGTTGTACGGCCAATCCGGTGTCGGCGGGCGCTCATAACAATGGCTGACTTCATCAAACGACGCCATTTTTTTGCCTGTCTCTTCTACTTTATCCGGCGGGATGTCCCAGACGCCCATGCCGTTTGCGGTAAAACCGAGGGCGAGGTGGCCGATTGACGCGCCGAAACGGCGGATTTTTTTGCCTTCGATGAGGGCTTTCAGGCGGGCAACGACCTCGTCTTCGGAAATGCCGAGTTCTTCGGCGCATTTTTCAAAAGGAGAATGGGTGAACTCAATCCCATCTTGGATGAGGCGAATCAGTTTCTCGTCGGCTTCGTCTACCGAGTATCTTTTTTCATTCGTTATTTCATTCGTTTTTTCATTTTCCGGATTTTCAGACATGGAAGTTCACCTGTATTTTGAATTGTTTGACTGTCGGCAAATTCAGCAGGGGACAATCCAGCTCTGTTTGAATTTCGGATAATATAAGGTCAAGGCGTTCCTGCGTCGGCGCGGAAACCGTGAACCAGATGTTATAATTTTCATTGCGAAGGTAATTGTGAGAGACTTCGGCGTATTTGTTAATCACCGCTGCCGCTTTTTCTATTTGATTATCGGGCACTTTAACGGCTGCCAGCGTGTTGGTGCCGCCGATGCCGCGCGTGTTGATGATTGGGCCGATGCGCCTGACAACGCCTTCGTTTTTCAGACGGGTTAATTTGGAAATCACGATGTCTTCGGTCGTTCCGATTTCCGCGGCAATCTCCTCAAACGGATGTTTGGAAACCGGAAAACGCAATTGAATCAGATTGATCAATTTCCGGTCGATTTCATCCAATTCAGCAGGCAATCCGACAGGTCTGTTTTTCATTGCGTCCGCTGTGTCTTTTGTGTCCGTTGCGTTCTTTACTTCCGCTGTGTCTTTTGCGTCCGCTGCGCCCTTCGCGTCCGCTGCGTTCTTCGCGTCCACTGCGTCCTTTACTTCCGCTGCGTTTTTTGCGTCCATTTTAATACCCCGCCGGATAATAGGAACAAAGCGGCTCTTCTTCCATGTAATCGCCCGTTACGGAGTACGCGCGCGCGCGGCAACCGCCGCAGACGGTTTTGTACTCGCAGGCGCCGCATTTGCTTTTATACGCCGCGTAATTGCGCAAATCGTTGAAGACTTTGGCGCCCTCCCATATGTTTTTAAAATGTTCTTTTCGGACATTTCCGGCGGATACAGGGAGATAGCCGCAGGGGTTGACTTCGCCGATGCTTGAGATGAAACCGAATGAAATGCCGCCGAGACAGCCTTTGGTCATCGCGTCAAGGCCATGCGTTTGAGGCGTGATTTCGATTCCTTCACGCTTGGCGTGCTGGCGCATGACTCTGAAATAGTGGGGCGCGCAGGTCGGGCGGATTTGAAGGTCGGTTCTTTTGGATAAGTTATAAAGCCATTCCAACGCGATTTCGTATTCTTCGGGCGTAATTTCAAATTCCGACAATTCCGCGCCGCGGCCGGTCGGGACGAGGAAGAAGAAATGGTGGGCAACGGCCCCGACTTCTTTGGCAAAATTGTGAACGTCCTCCATTTCATGAACGTTGAAACGGGAAATGGTTGTGTTGATTTGGAATTCAACGCCGGCTTTTTTCAAATTTTCAATGCCTTTCATGGAGCCGGCAAAGCAGCCGGGAATCATTCGAAATGCGTCATGTGTCTGCTCGCGCCCGTCAAGACTGACGCTGACGCGCTGTATTCCCGCTTCTTTGATTTTAAAAGCGATGTCCTCCGTTACCGGAACGCCGTTTGTGGCAAGCGTCATACGAAAGCCCAAATCCGTTCCGTGACGCGCGATTTCAAAAATATCGTCGCGCATCAGGGGTTCGCCGCCGCTTAAAATGATGATCGGCGTTCCTGTTTCGCGGATTTGTTCCAACAGTTTTTTGGCTTCCGTTGTTGTCAGTTCCCCTTCAGCCGAATCGGCCGTCGAAGAACCGCGGCAATGTTTGCATTTTAAATTGCAGGCCGCCGTTGTTTCCCACGCCAAGATTCTCGGCGGGCGAACACCGCCTGACGATTCCGGCATTGCGCCGGCATGGCCGTGCGGACATTTACCTGATTCAGAATTCATTTTATCTCCTACGTTTTTGATTAATCATTTTTTGAATAATAATTTTTGAATATCATTTTTGAATATCATTTTTGAATAATAATTTTTGAATATTACATATGAACATCATTCGTGATATTATATCCTTATTGGTTATCATTTCCAATATTATATTCTTTTTGAATATCATTTTCGATGTTATGTTATTTTTGAACATCATTTTCGATGTTATGTTATTTTGAACATCATTTTCGATGTTATGTTATGTTATTTTCAAACATCATTTTTGGACATTTTTGGATAAACACAATGCCTCGTTTCTCATGAGGTGGTCCAGAATAACGATTGCCGCCATCGCCTCTCCGACGGGAACAAAACGCGGCGCAATCACCGGGTCATGACGGCCCGCGATGTTTATTGTGATATTTTCTTCGTTCTTTAAGTGAACGGTTTCCTGCGTCACCGAAACGGATGGCGTCGGCTTGATTGCGGCGCGGAAGCGGATGATGTTTCCGGTTGAAATACCGCCCAAAATGCCGCCGGCGTTATTTGTTTTTGTCATGATTTTGCCGTCTTTGATTTCAAATGCGTCATTAAATTCGCTGCCGTATTTTCCGGCGGCCTCAAATCCGCCGCCGATTTCAAATCCTTTCACGGCGCCAACGCTCATGATTGCCTTCGCCAAGTCGGCGTCCAGTTTGTCAAAAACGGGCTCGCCGAGTCCCGCGGGGACGCCGCGGATTAATCCTTCAACGATGCCGCCGACGGAGTCGCCTCTTTCGCGGGCGGCTAATACTTCCGCTTCCATCAGCACAGCCGCCGCCAAATCCGCGCATCTGACGCTGTTCTTTTCAATGTTTTCCGCGATGCCTTCAAACGGCAAATCGCTCAGGACGCCGGGGTCGGCTTTGATGCCACCGATTTGCGTTGTGTGGCAGACGATGTCAATGCCGCATCCGGCAAGGATTTTTTTGGCAACGGCGCCCGCTGCGACTCTGCCGGCCGTTTCCCTGCCTGAACTGCGCCCGCCGCCGCGGTGGTCCCGAATGCCGTATTTTTGAACATAACCAAAGTCGGCGTGGCCCGGGCGGGGGGTCTGAGAAAGAGCGTCATAGGCGGAAGAATCGTGGTCGGCGTTGCAAATCGCCAAACAAATCGGCGTTCCCGTCGTTTTGCCTTCAAAAACGCCGGATAAAATCTAAACGGTATCCGTCTCATGGCGGGGCGTTGAGACGGCGCTTTGGCCGGGGCGGCGGCGGTCCAATTCTTTTTGGATGTCCGCGGCGGATAAGGAAACGCCGGAGGGAGCGCCGTCAATGACTGCGCCGACAGCTTTGCCGTGGGATTCACCCCAAGTCGTAATCTTGAAAACTTCTCCGAATGTGTTCCCTGCCATATTTTTACTCCGTGAAATGTACTCTGTGATATGTACGCCGTGATATGATAAGTTTGAGTCGAATACTTTTAATTATTTGCCCGCTTAAAGGTATAAATTCTCTTCGTCATAAGCGGAAGCGGATTTTCCGGCTTTTATAATTGATAAAATTGATAAAATAGAATAAGTCGGCTCATAGATATAAGTTTTCAAAAATAAGTTCTTAAAAATAATTATTCAAACGGATTCACAAGGATTCAACGATTCAAGATTCAACGATTCAAGATTCAACGATTCAAGATTCAACGATTCAAGATTCAACGATTCAAGATTCAACGATTTATGATTCAAAGATTCAAAAAACAAAAATCAAAAACAAAGGGGGATAAAATGGACCTGATTCAAATTTATAACGAAAAATGCATTATGTGCGGCCTGTGCGCGGATGTCTGTCCGAGCTACGACAGCGTTGATATTATCCCTTCGCTTTGCCGTTACTTGGAATCCGGCGGCAAAACGAAAGAGGGCACCCCTCTGGAATATGACATCCGTTTGTGTTACACTTGCAATGCCTGTACCGTCGCCTGCCCGAAAGACCTGGGCATACGAAAACTCATTTCCGCGTCCCGCGAGAAAAGAACGATGGCGAACGGCCCGACGGAAGAACAAGGGCTTGCTGATCCTTTTTCAGATAACAACCTTTTCAAAAAAATCGGCGAATGGGAGCAACCTGTCCGATTCAATAATGAAGGCAAGAAGAGCAAAGTTGTTTATTTCCCCGGCTGCGCCGCGTCTTGCATGAATAAAGTCATCGGAAAGTCCGACGTTAAAGTTTTGGAAGCCGCCGGCGTTGATTATTCCGTCATGAGCGGCATTGATTATTGCTGCGGCTCGGTATCGGCGGGCGCCGGAAATACAAAACCCCTTGAAAAACTCGGGCAGAGAAACATTGATGAAATCAACGCCCGCGGCGCTGAAATTTTAATCACGGCCTGCCCGGGATGCTACCGCGCGTTCAAACTTTTGTACCCGCAAAGGTTTGAAAACGTTCGTTTTGACGTTCTTCACATCTCGGAATATTTCGCCCGCTTGCTGGCGGAAGGGAGATTAAAGTTCAAAAGAGATATGAGTGAATATTTGAGCGGCGGCAATGCGGGTGTCGGCAATGCGGGTGTCGGCAATGCGGGTGTCGGCAATGCGGGTGTCGGCAATGCGGGTGTCGGCAATGCGGGTGTCGGCAATGCGGGTGTCGGCAATGCGGGTGTCGGC
>Ga0123353_10000711_pt1 | contig 40574 bp, 15 predicted proteins | sample TergutLab28metaG_3_FD_92763 | JGI IMG/M metagenome (GOLD analysis project Ga0123353, IMG submission 92763) | Labiotermes labralis P3 segment gut microbial communities from Petit-Saut dam, French Guiana - Lab288 P3 | ecosystem: Host-associated > Arthropoda: Insects > Digestive system > Gut ... | reverse complement strand
TGGAGAACCTGATGACGGCGGGCTTTTAGCCCTATTCTGCGTCGTTCTTCCAACGCCCTTATACGCTTAATTATATATTCTTTTTAAGGAACAATTCTGCGCGAAGTCGCAGAATCTATAAATCATAGACACTGCGACACATTCGACTTCGCTCAGTGCAGGCTCCGCGCAGTGTGACAAAACTGAACTTATATTCTATTTTGCTCTACAAATTTTAAGTTAGATGACAGACAATTGCTCTGGATTGCGGGTCAAGCCCGCAATGACGGCAAAAGCGCTTCATTTTATATTCTAGGAGACTGGCATAATGAAAAAATTTTGGAATATTTTAGTTATAACAGCCTTGGTGCTTATTGTTTTGGGCGGTTTTTTTATAGATAACCGTATTGTCACCATACCTAACATATACGACACCCCGTTTAAATCTTTTCATATAAAACTGACTGACAAACTAAAAGGCAAAGCAGGCAAAATAGTCTATAACGACGCCAATGTATATATTAACGCTCCCGGCATAACCGGTTACTATGAAGACGTAAACGGAGAACTTAAATCTGCGGAGCCTCACCCCATAATGTTCTCTTTTAACGCTTCGGCTGCGAACATAGAAAAACTCGGGTCGGAAGTTGAAGGTATAACAATGTCGCCTAAAGCGGAAGGAAGATGGGAGTGGAGAAACGAATACACTCTTGTTTTTACGCCTAAAAATGACTGGCCTGCCGGAGAAGATTATAAAATAAAATTTCCGAAAGATATTTTCAATCCTGATTTCCCTATGACGCAGTTTTCATATACCGTGTCCACGCCCAGATTTGAAGCGTATTTATCGGGTTTTAATCTTTTTCAGGATCCGAAAAATCCTAAAACAAGACAAATTCAGGCAAGTTTTTCTTTTACGCATACAATTGATACAAAATCTTTTGAAAAAGCTCTCAGTTTTACATTAGACAAAAAGAACATTAAATACACCGTAACTTACGATAAAATCAGACGCAACGCTTATGTAGTCTCGGAACCGGTAAACATACTTGCAAAAGATCAGACTGCAGTGATAGAATTAGCTCCGGTAAAAGCAGCGTCCGGAGGAAAAGCGTCGGAAAGGATAAAGCAGTCGCTTGACATTCCGTCACAGGATAAAATATTCAGAATTTCCGAAGTCGGCGCCGTGATAGTAAAAAATGAAGCGGAAGATCCCGAACAGTTTTTAGCCGTCAATTTTACCGACGGCGTAAACATAAAAGAACTTAAAGAAAAAATAGAAGCCTATCTTTTGCCTTTAAAACACCCGTTAAAAGAAAATGAAGGACCTTCCGTTGTTTATGACACGGATGAAGGCTATTACAACCATGACGAAAACCGCTATATAGAGCCGGTAAGCTATACAAGACCATACAGCCACCCCTGGACTTTCGCGGAAGTTACGCCTGAAATTCTCGCGAAATCGCAAAAGATAAAACTTGAGCCTGTTGAAAACGCCTCTGACATAAGCGAAAATTATTTATATAAATATCAGGCGCCGGATTTAGCAAGAAGATATTTGTACGTTTTGATAAAAGAAGACATTACCTCGCAGACAGGTTTTGTCATAAAAAAATCTTTTGAAACCGTTATAAATTCAGCGGCGTTTCCTAAAGAAGTAAACCTGCTTCAAAACGGCGCGGTTTTACCTTTAAGCTCAAATCTGCTTACGTTTAAAACCCGCGGGGTAAACGGCGTAAAAGTAGATATTTCCAGAGTAATGCCCGCGCAGATAAACCATCTTATTTCACAGACTTACGGAAGTTTCGCGCATCCTAATTTCAGAAACAACTGGGATTTTAACGAAAGCAATATTTCCCAAAAATTTACAAAAACAATACCGTTGACCGCCTCAATAAGCAAAGCGAATTATTCAAGCATAGATTTGAACGAATTTTTAAAACCGCAGGGAACATCGGGATTATTTTTTATAAACATTCAGGCTTTTGACATTAACAGAAACTCTAACGACGGTCCTTTTGACAAACGTTTTATTTTAGCCACGGATTTGGCGATACTGGTAAAAAAAGACATAACCAACAGACACAATGTTTTTGTAATGTCTATAAAAAACGGCAAGCCTGTCGCTAACGCAAAAGTTGAAATTTTAGGCAAAAACGGAATACCGGTTTTAACGCAGACTACAAACAGTGACGGCTGCGCGGTATTTAATAAAGTTGAAGGATTTTTCAATGAAAAACAGCCTGTTGCCTATGTTGCTACAAGCGGCAACGACATATCTTTTATGCCTTTTGAAAGATACGACAGGCAGTTGGATTTTTCAAAATTCAGCGTTGCGGGAGAATATTCTTCAGCCAGAACAAAAGGACTTAAAGCGTTTATATTTTCCGACAGAGGAATTTACCGCCCCGGAGATGACATAAATTTCGGAATGATAGTAAAAGACGAACAATGGAGCGATATTTCGGGCATAGCTATAAAAACCGTTTTAAAAGACCCTTACAATAAAACAGTGTTTGAAAAAACAGTAAGCTTAAACGCTTTCGGATTTGCAACGATTGACGCGATTAAAACTTACAATACTTCCCCCACCGGAGCTTACACCCTGAGCGCGTATCTTGTAAAAGACGAAAAGAACGAATCTTTTATCGGAAGCGCGGCAATAAGAGTTGAAGAATTCAGGACGGATTCAATTAAAGTATCGGCAAAAATAACAGGAGCTTCGGGAACCGGCTGGACAATACCGGAAAATCTTAAAGCGCTGATAACCGCAAACAATCTTTTCGGCACGCATGCGCAAAACAGAATGGTAAAAGCTTCTTATTCCGTTTTCCCGACCGAATTTAAATTTTCAAAATATTCCGAGTATAAATTTCCCGATCCGCATAAACAGTCCGAAAGAAACGCCGTGCAGAATTTAACAGAGCGGTTTGAAAACGCCGAAACGGACGAAAACGGCAACGCGGAATTTAGTTTTGACTTGTCAAAATATTCCGGCGGAACATATAATCTGGCGCTTGAAGCGGAAGTTTTTGAAGCTGACAGCGGCAAAAGCGTTTACGCTTACGACAATGTCCGTATTTCGCCCTACAAATTTCTTACCGGATTTAAAACTATTTCAAAACTTGATTACTTAAACAAAGGAAGCGACGCGACAGTTGAATTGATTGCCGTAGATAATAATTTAAAACCTGTCGAGCTTAAAAACCTGACGGTCAGAGTTTTGCAAAAACAATTTATATCTTCCCTTGTAAAACAAAATAACGGAGTTTATAAATACCAGACATCTGCAAAAGAAACTCTTTTAAACGAAGACGCGTTCTTTATTACGGAGCAAGGTTCAAAACTTATTTTAAATACCCGGAATCCCGGCAATTACGTAATTGAAATTATTGACGGAAACGGAATGAAAATTTTAAGCTTTGTATATTTTGTAGCCGGAACTTCAAACCAGTCGCTGACTATAGAAAAAGACGCGAATTTGGCTGTAAACCTGCAAAGCGACGATGTTGCGCCGGGAACGCAGCTGACTTTAAATATTACCGCTCCTTATACAGGTTCCGGGCTTATAACAATTGAAAAAGACAAAGTTTACGCTTACAAATGGTTTAAAACAAATACAAACAGCACGGTAGAAAAAATAACCGTTCCTAAAGATCTTGAAGGAAACGCTTATGTAAACGTTTCTTTTATACGAGCTATAGATTCAAAGGAAATATTTTCAAGCCCGCACGCTTACGCAGTTGTTCCTTTTAAAATAAGCCTTGCTAACAGAAAAATCGGAATAGATTTAAAAACTCCGGAACTTGTACGCCCGGGAGATGAAATAGAAATTTCGTATAAAACATCGCAGCCCGCAAAAATCGTAGTTTACGCGGTTGATCAGGGAATTTTACAGGTCGCGGGTTATCAAACGCCATCGCCGCTCGCGTTCTTTTTCAAAAAAGCGGCTTTGGAAGTAGCGACATTTCAAACAGCGGATTTGATTTTGCCGGACTTCAAAATAATAAGAGAAATTGCCGGTGTCGGCGGCGGAGAAGCTTATGATATGCTTGATAAAAATCTTAATCCGTTCGCAAGAAGACAAGCAGCGCCCGTAGTTTTCTGGTCATCGGCTTTAGATTCTACAACGGAGTTTAAAACAGTTAAATATAAAGTTCCCGATTATTTCAACGGACTGCTTAAAGTTATGGCGGTAGCCGCGGGCGCGGACAAAGCCGGTTCAACAGACAAAGAAGTTATAGTAAAGTCGCCGGTAATTATTTCACCGATGGCTCCATTAGCCGCTCTTCCGGGAGATACATTTGAAGTAAGCGCTACAATTTCAAACAATATAGAAGGTTCAAAAACCGCGACAATTGAAGCATGGCTTGAAACAAACGACAAGTTTGAAATAACATCCGAAAACAAACAGACTTTTGAAATAAAAGAGGGCAGCGAAAAAACCGTAAGATTCAGTTTAAAAGCTTTAGACAGATTAGGCTCCGGAGATTTGGTTTTTAAAGCAAAACATAAAGACGATATTTTTAAAGCGGAAATCAGCGTAAGCATAAGACCCGCGAATGTTTTCCAGGCTATAATAAAGTCCGGCTCTTCAAACAAAGCGAAAACTAAAGTTGACGGTTTCGCGAGAAATATGTACGACGAATTTTCCGTCAGAGAAATAGCTGCGTCACACAGCCCGCAGCTTGTTTTTCTGTCTCTTAAAAAATATTTTAACGCTTACCCTTACGGCTGCACGGAACAAATAGTAAGTTCGGTTTTTCCGTTCCTTTACGGCTCTGTTTCCGAAAGGAAAGGTTTTATAACCGCCAAAGAACAGCAGGAAATGTTTAATAATGTCTTATCTAAAATCCGTTTAAGGCAACAGAATAACGGAGGATTCAGCTTGTGGGCGGAATCTTCGTCAGCCCATCCGTTTACGACAATTTATACCCTGCATTTCTTTACCGACGCTAAAGAACTCGGATACCCTGTTCCGCCGGAAATTCTTTCAAGAGGAAGAAACTGGCTTGAAAATTTTGCATCGCAAATGCCTGCAAGCACAGAAGACGCGAAACTTAAAGCTTACGCTAATTACGTTCTCACAAGAAACAATTATGTTACCACGAATAACCTTTTGAAAATAGAAGACTATTTAAATGATATCAACAAAAGATGGCGCGAAGATATTACTTCCGCCTACATGGCTTCGTGCTATATGCTTTTAAAAGATTTCAAAAAAGCCGAAACTCTTATAAAAGCATTTAAGCCCGACACAAAAGATAAATTCATATTTTATTCGGATTTTGATTCCAGCTCGCAGAGAAACGCGGTTTATCTGTACCTTTGCAATAAACATTTCGCGAATAATCTCAATCCGGACGCTTCGTCGATAGCAGGCGGGCTTGTAACCGTTATCTTAAACGGACAATATAACACTATTTCGTCTTCAAACATTTTGCTCGCTCTGCTTTCTTACGGAGCAGACCTTGAAAAAAAGGATCCGTATATACAGATAAGCGTGAAAAAAACCGATAATAAAGAAACGGATTTGACGTTAAACGCCAATCCGTTCCCCTTTTCTAAATTCGGAGCTGACGCGAAAGAGTTTAATATAACCGCCGCGAAAGACGCTGACAGGATTTATTACAGCGTTATACAGCAGGGTTTTGACAGAAACGCTAAAGATTATGCCAACGGTCTGGAACTTACGCGCGATTATTTGGACTCAAACGGTTCTGTAGTAAAAACGGCAAAACTCGGAGACGTTTTAACGGCGCGAATAAGAGTAAGGGCAAAAACCGACAATACATTAGGTTTGGCTGTAGTCGATATGCTGCCTGCATGCTTTGAAATAATAAGCGGTTCGCAAAGCGGATCTTTTGACAGTTCGGACGCGCGCGAAGACAGAATGATTTTTCATCCGACGGTAAATAAAAACATAACAGAGCTTACTTATAAAGTTAAAGTTGTAACGAAAGGCAAATTCACCGTTCCGGGAACATACGCGGCGGGAATGTACGATCCTGAATTTTCTGCTTTAACAAAACAAGGAAAGTTTGAAGTTGTAGCGGCGGAATGAAAAAACAGAGAATAGATACATTATCGTCATTGACGGCAAAAACCTATTGCCTTTGTTTGTCATTCCGGGCTTGACCCGGAATCCATTATGACTAAAAATAATATGTTAATCCTTATGTCTTTTAATAACTAACTTGGATCCCCGATTACGAATTTCGGGGATGACAAAAGAAAGGATTTACTTCTTGCTTTTGTCGACTTGGATACCGTTTTTCAACGGTATGACAATAACGACAAGACAACTCGAGAATAACAGATACAAAACCAAAGGAGCTAAACAAATGAATGAGCAACTGAAAGACATTGGTCTCCGTTTATCAGGTCTGCGAAATATCGCGGAAATGACGCCCGAGGCTTTTTGTGAAAAAACGGGAATTACCGTACAGGATTTGGCAGCATACGAAAAAGGTGAATTGGATTTTTCATTTTCTTTCCTGTATAAAGCCGCCAAAATTTTGGGTGTAGACGTAATTGATCTGATGAGCGGAGACAGCCCGCATTTATCGGATTGGACTATTGTGCGCAAAGGCGAAGGCTACAGTATTGACCGCCGCGCGGCTTACAAATATAACCATTTGGCTTTTACATTCAGAAATAAAAAAGCCGAGCCTTTTATGGTTACTGTTGAACCAAAAGAAGAAAAACCCTCTCTGCAGTCCCATGACGGACAAGAATTCAACCTTATGATTTCGGGACGCATGAAGTTTTATATAGCAAACAGCGAGTATGTTTTGGAGCCGGGCGACAGCGTATATTTCAACTCTTCAATTCCTCACGCTATGCAGGCTTTGGACAATGCTCCGGTAAAATTTTTGGCAGTAGTGATCGGATAAATCGTCATTTCCTTCGCCCCTTGCGGGAGAAGGACTTGCGAAGCAAGAGGATGAGGGGTTGCCTCTCGCTTCCATAATAATAACGACAACCCCTCACCCTACCCTCTCCCGCAAGGGGAGAGGTAAAATAATTAAAGACGAAGTCTTAAAGGAAGGAAATTATGCCCTTATATGAAAAATACACAAACCGCAACCGTGACGATTTTGTAACTTTAGAAGACTTACAAAAAAATTACAAACTGAACATCCCGGACAATTTTAACTTCGTTTTTGACTGCCTTGATGTAATGGCCGCTGAAACCCCCGACGCTCTGGCTATGTTATGGCTTTCTAATACAGGCGAAGAAAAACGTTTTACTTTTGAAGATATACGCCGCTTGTCGGTTAAAGCCGCTAATTTTTTTATCGCGCAGGGAATTGAAAAAGGCGATATGGTTATGCTGACAATGTCGCGCGATTGGCGTTACTGGCCGGTTTTGATGGGACTTCACCGTATGGGGGCAGTAGCAGTACCCGCTACTTATTTGCTGACAAAAAAAGATATGGAATACAGAATGAATTCCGCTTCTATAAAAATGCTGCTGACTACTCCGCGTTTTGGCGTTATCACGGCTATGGAAGAAGCATTGCCTAACTGCCCTACAGTAAAAAAGCTGGCAGTATTCGGCGGTAAAGTTCCGAATGAAAAATGGATAGATTTTGACGCACAACTGGAAGCGGCGCCTGAAACTCCCGTAGCCAGAAACAACATAAAAAGCGATATGATGCTTATGGCGTTTTCTTCGGGCACAACCGGTTATCCGAAAATGGTATGGCACGACTATACTTACCCGCTCGGACATATTATGACAGGCTGCTTCTGGCACCGCTGTGAAAAGGGCGGTTTGCATTTCACGATTTCCGACACCGGATGGCTTAAAAGCCTTTGGGGCAAAATGTACAGCCAATGGCTTGCGGGCAGCGCTATTTTCACATACGATTTTGACAAATTTTCCGCGACCGACATACTTGAAAAAATTGAGAAATATAAAATTAATACTTTTTGCGCTCCTCCGACAATGTACCGTTTTCTAATTAAAGAAGACCTTAAAAAATATAATTTTTCAGCCTTGCATCACTGCACAACCGCAGGAGAAGCGCTCAATCCCGAAGTTTTCAGGGTTTGGCACGAAGGAACAGGTTTGAAAATTTTTGAAGGGTTCGGACAAAGCGAAACTACAATCTGCTGCTGGACGGGATATCCCTGGATGCAGCCTAGGCTTGGCTCAATGGGTTTGCCTGTACCGGGTTACAGAATGATTATTGCCGATGACTGCGGCAAAGAAGTAAGTCCCGGCGTAATAGGCGAAATATGCATACGTACCGACGAAGCCGGCGGCGGAAAACCTTACGGAATGTTCTCCGGTTATTTCTGCGATGACGAAATGACAAAAAGCGTCTGGTATGACGATTTATATCATACGGGCGATACGGCATATAAAGATGAAATGGGATTTTTATGGTATGTGGGACGCACTGACGATGTTATTAAATCTTCCGGATACCGCATCGGACCTTTTGAAGTTGAAAGCGTTTTAATGGAACATCCCGCGGTTACCGAATGCGCTGTAACAGGCGTTCCGGATCCTGAACGCGGATTTGCCGTAAAAGCAACTATAGTGCTTTCAAAAGGTTATACCAGTTCGCCGGAGTTGACAAAAGAGCTGCAGAACCATGTTAAAAAGATTACGGCTCCTTATAAATATCCGCGCATAGTGGAATATGTTGACGCGCTGCCGAAAACCATATCGGGCAAAATCCGCCGCGTGGAAATACGCAGCAATGATAACGCTAAGGCTGGCGAAGAAAAGAAATAATAATATAATGTCTCTTGCCGTTTTGTATGTCATGTTGAGCGTAGCAACGTAGTTGCGTAGTCGAAACATCTGCCTTTTAACTGCAGACCCTTCGGCTACGCTCAGGGTGACAAAACTGATAAATTGCTTTCCTTCTGAGTAATCTTGAAATGACAAAAAAAATATTATTGATTGTTTCACTGCTTTTAATAACTTTTCTTTTGGCAGTACGTTTTATGCCGAAAGAAAAGATTTTAAGCGGTTATTCTTTTTCTCAGGCTGTCTTTGACAGAAATGACAAACTGCTCAGACTTACAACATCCGAAGACGAACAATTCAGACTTTTCATCCCGCTTTCAAAAATGCCGGAGTCTTTAAAAACCGGAACCATTCTTTACGAAGACAAATATTTTTATCTTCATCGCGGCTTTAATCCCGCGGCTTTAATAAAAGGCTTTTGGACAAGCATAATCAAAAAAAGCCGTCCTGTCGGCGCTTCCACAATTACAATGCAGCTTGCCAGAATAATTTATGGTATAGACAGCTCATCCATATCAGGGAAAATAAAACAAATAATTGCAGCTGTATGGATTGAAATGAGATACGGCAAAAACGATATTCTTGAAGCTTATCTGAACATAGCGCCGTACGGTTACAACATAGAGGGCGCCGGAGCTGCGTCGGTCATATATTTTTCAAAAAAAGCGGAAACTTTAAGCATTCTGGAATCGTTTTCCCTGTGCGTAATACCCCAAAATCCGAATTTCAGAAGATTGTCCGATGAAGAAAGAAAAGAAAAAACAGAAAAAGCCCGAAAAAGAGTTTTTCAAAAATGGATAAAAAAACATCCTAAAGACGCCGATAAAAGCGGCTACTTTGATATGCCGTTACACATAAAAAAACCTGCAGATCTGCCTTTTGAAGCTCCGCATTTTGTAAACAGAATAATTGCCGAAAACAAAGATTCCGTCATAAATACTACTTTGGATTTGCATCTGCAAAAAAACATAGAGGAAAGAATAAAATATTATGTAGCAAGAAATGAAAGCAGAGGAATAAACAATGTCTGCGCTATGCTTATAAACTACAAAACAATGGAAGTTGAAGCTTACGTCGGTTCCGCAGATTTTTTTGACGACGCTATACAAGGACAGGTGAACGGATGCGCGGCATACCGTTCCCCGGGCTCAACATTAAAACCATTTATTTACGCCATCGCGCTTGAAAAAGGGCTGATACACCCGATGACTCTTTTAAAAGACACGCCGAAACATTACGGCGTTTATGCTCCTGAAAATTCCGACAGGGATTTTATGGGACCTGTCTTTGCGACGCAGGCATTAACGCAAAGCAGAAACATCCCCGCAATAGATTTGCTTATAAAAACAAATCCCGATAGTTTAATAAATATGCTTAAAAAAGCGGAAGTAAAAAACTTAAAAGACTCCGCTTATTACGGTTCGTCCCTTGCCATAGGCGGATTTGAAATTTCCATGGAAAAAATTGTCCAGATTTACGCTATGCTGGCAAACCTCGGAGTTTTAAAAGATTTGAGGTTTTTAAAATTTTCGCAAACGGGAGAAACAACTGTTTTATCTCCCGAAGCGGCTTTCTTGACGCTGGAAATGTTAAAAGACAATAAAGATCCGCAAGGCGAAATAAAAGCGGCGCTGGGATTTAAAGAATTTGAAGTATATTGGAAAACAGGAACTTCTTACGCTTTCAGGGATGCGTGGAGCGCCGGAGTTTTCGGAGATTATGTTTTAGCCGTATGGTCGGGAAAATTCAACAATGAAGGGCAGCAGTCGTTTATGGCAAGAACTTCCGCGGCGCCTCTTTTCTTTGAGTTAATAAAATCTGTTCGCAGCGAAAAGAAAGACATAGCAAAGCAAATAGATGACGACGAATTAAATATCGCCAAAATTGACGTGTGTTCCATATCGGGAGATTTGCCGTCGCAATACTGTAAAAATACAATGAAAAGTTATTTTATACCCGGAAAATCCCCCATAACTATCTGCGACGTCCACAGACCTGTTTATATAGACCAAAAAACGGGTTTAAGGCTTCCTTATTATATTCCGGAAAAAACAAATATCGCGGTTTTTGAATTTTGGGATTCTGAAATTTTAGAAATTTTTAAGATGGCGGGAGTAACGCATAGAATCCCGCCAAGATATATGCCTGACATTGAAATAGGACAAATTACGGTTTACGGAAATCCTCCGCGGATTAATTTGCCGACGCAAAATATAATTTATACTTTACGCGTGGAAGATTTTGAAAACGAAACAATTCCTTTCAGGGCTGATACCGACAGCGACGCAAAAATTATATACTGGTTTCTGGATAACCGCTATATAGGACAAAGCCGACCGGGAACGGTTCTGCTTGCCAAAGCCGAAGCAGGATTGTATACTGTAAAAGCAATTGACGATTTAGGCAGAGCCTCGCAAATAAGACTGAGAGTAGAGATAATCGGAAAATAGCCGTCTTTGCGAGTTTGACTCACAATTTATCCTTATGCCAAATTGTCACCCTGAACTTGTTTCAGGGTCTAGTAGTTCATACTTTTAACGACAAGATGCTGAAACAAGTTCAGCATGACATACTTTAAATAACAATAATAAGTATAATAACATGAATTATTTCGGCGATAAAACCGCCTCGCAATGACAGCATTTACAAAAGGAAAATCATGGAACAGTTTTTACGGACGCAATTACTTTTCGGTGAAGAAAAACTTAATAAACTTCAGCAATCCAGAGTCGCCGTTATCGGTCTTGGCGCGGTAGGAAGTTTTGCCGCGGAAGCTCTTGCAAGAAGCGGCATAGGAGAATTTTTGCTTATAGACAGCGATACCGTACAAATAACAAACTTAAACAGACAATTATTTGCCCTGCATTCTACTTTAGGAAAATTGAAAACGGAAACAGCAAAAGAAAGAATTTTAGATATAAACCCTAAATGCAAAATTGAAACGATGCCTGTATTTGTAAACTCCGAAAATATTGAAAAGGTTTTAAGCGGTCAAGGAGACGGAGGTATTGACCGTAGCCCTGACATAGTTATAGATGCGATTGATTCATTCAGTCCGAAAGTCGCATTATTGGAATACTGTTTTAAAAATTCAATCCCGGTTGTTTCGTCTATGGGAGCTGCATTAAAAACCGACCCGTCAAAAATCCGCTCGGCGGATTTATTTGAAACAAGTTACTGCAAACTTGCAGAACGCTTACGCGGAGAATTAAGAAAATGCGGTATTACAAGCGGCATCCCCTGTGTGTTTTCCGAACAGCCTCCTCAAATAAAACCGTCGTTTCCGGAAAATCTCCCGGAAGGAACGGAAAAATTTGAAAGGAATTCCGCAAAAATTCTAGGAAGTTATAATGTAATTACAGGAATTTTCGGATTGATGCTGGCAGATTTGGCGATAAAAAGACTTATGAAATGATTTTCTGTTGTCATTGTTGGCTTATTTAAGTTGTGTCATGCTGAACTTGTTTCAGCATCCTGTCGTTAAACATATGAACTACCAGACCCTGAAACGAGTTCAGGGTGACAATATTTCCTGCAATACTTTTCCCGCTTCTTTTATATTTGTTTCAACCTGATTAATTCCTTCCACATCGTTTATTTCTTTATAAAGCTCAAGTGATTCGGCAAATATCAACAGTGCTTCTTCCACTCCTGCCTGATATTTTGCCGGCTCGGAAATATTAAAAATGCTCAAAGCAAGATTATTTTTAACTTTCGCGATAAGCTTTTTGTTTTTAGGTTTTATTTTTTTTAAAGCTTTTTCGTATTCTGTTATTGCCTGCGAAAAATTTCCGCCGGCTGCAAATTTATCTGCTCTGGACACTGTCCATGCTGATGAAATTCTGCCGGCGGAATTATTTATTCCGACTATAATATCCCCTAAAACCCCTGAGATCGCGAGCCCTGCTATAAAACCGATTATAATAGTCGCTAAAGGGTTCAGTTTCATTAAATATTATATCTTAAGATTTATAAAAGGCAATATTCTATAAATTACCGAATTTTCCATATAATTTACAAAACCTATCTGCAAAGCAAAACCTTCTCCTGACTCCGCAAAATTAACAACACCGATCTGTAAACCGGTTAACGACGGCGTATGATTTACAAATCCCCACTGTAGACCTTTGACACTTCCTTTATTAAAATTTGCAAACTGACCTAACAGAAGACCTACAAATTCATTTGAAATCGTTACCATTCCTATCTGCACGCCTATCGCGTCATCGGTTTTCGCAAAAAGAAAATTCCAAGATACTCCTCTTAATTCCGGAGTGTACGAAACTAGCCCGAGTTCCACACCATGAACGGCATCAGCCGGAGGAATGGCAATTTTTTCCCACAACGAAAGCTTAATTGGCGTAGCTGCAAAAGAAGCTCCCGCAAAAAACGCTACAGCACAAACAGCAAGCAATACTTTTCTCATATGACCTATCTCCTTTTTTTAAGGCGGCTTATGTCGCCTATTTTAAAAATTGACACGAAGTGTCATCCTGAACGAAGTGAAGGATCCATGTTTTTAACGACTGGATGTTTCGGCTTCGCTCAACATGACAGACAAAAACAATTACTGATAAATATGACAACTCAAAATCTACTTTAAAAACTTAACCACATCAACTTTTAGTTTGTCAAAACCGTTTTTCTTTTTAGCGCTTACGGTAAAAACAAAATCTTTTTCAATTTCAAAACACTGCGAAATTTTCTCCTGAATTTCGTTTAAATCAGCGGCTGCCGGAAGTTTATCGCATTTATTGGCTACAACTTTAAAAGGTATACCATATTCTTTAAGCCACTCCGCCATATTAAAATCAAGTTCCGTAGGACCCGTAAACGCATCAACTATGATATACACCATTTTTTTGCTTCTGCGTTCCGCTATGCATTCTTCTATCATAACGCGCCAAAGAGCTTTTTCCTGCGGACTGACTCTTGCAAAACCATACCCGGGCAAATCTATAATCCAGCGTCCCATAGAAACGCTGTAAACGTTTATGCTTCTTGTACGGCCGGGAGTTTTTGAAGTTCTCGCCAGATTTTTACGCGAACATAAAGCGTTGATTACGCTGCTTTTTCCGACGTTAGACCTTCCCGAAAGTATTATTTCGCAAATACTTTTAGGAAGTTTTTTCGCGTCGTTTTCCGCCCTGAAAAATTCCGTTTTTTCTAACATTAGTTTCTAATTTTCCCCAAAAGTCTTAACATTTCAAGGTAAAGCCATACAAGCGTTACCATAAGAGCAAAAGCTCCGTACCACTCCATATATTTCGGCGCGCCGAATCTCGCGCTTTTTTCGATTATGTCAAAATCTATAATAAGGTTGAGAGACGCTACTCCGACAATTACAAGGCTTATTCCTATACCCAGCATCGACGATTGGTGAAGATACGGAATTCCGCCGCCGCCAAAAAGATTAAGCAGTAAATCTAAGATATACACAATTAATATTGAAAAAGTCGAAAAAATCACGACTTTGTAAAACATCGGAGTCGCTTTTAACAGACCCGCTCTGTACGCGGTAAGCATACAAAACAAAACCGCGATCGTTAAAAACACGGCATTGACGACTATTCCGGGATACTGTCTTTCAAAAACAAGCGAAAGATACCCCAAAAGCATACCTTGGCATAAAGCATATAACGGCGACAATATCGGCGCGTAGGGTTTCTTAAATATGGTAACCAAAGCTAAAACAAAACCTAAAATTAACGCCGGATATACTAAGCCCGCGCTGATATGCGGATGCGTCCACGCGTAAATCGCGCTTACGGCAAGCAATGCCCACAAAATTATGCTTTTGTTTATGGTACCTGATATTGTCATTGCCTCAGAAGTTTTTGCCGCGTCTCTGAAAACGCTGTCATTTAAAAGCGGATTACTCATTTGCTCCTCCTGTTTTTTCGTACGCCTTTTTTATTGTTTCTTTTTGATTTTCAAATGCTAAAACATTTAAAGCGTCCTGCAAACTAAACCAGCCTGTTTCCGATATCTCTTCATCACTGTTTTTTGACGGTTCTTCTAAAGCTTTTGCCAGAAAAAAGACAGAATGTTTTTCCGTAATTTTTCCTTTTGTTTCGGGAAGCGTTCCATCTATAATATAAATATCTTCCTGCCTGAAACTTTCAACAAACTCAATATTTTTTATTCCGGTTTCTTCAAAAACTTCTCTTCTGGCGGTTTCAATTTCGCTTTCGCCTTTTTCAATATGACCTTTCGGAAAACCCCACTTTCCGTTTCGTTTGGAACGCACCAAAAGGAAAAGCGGTTCGCCTTCACATATTTTATATAAAACCGCGCCGAAAGAAAATTCTTTTAACATAAAAGCCTTTTGTTTTTACTGTCATTCTGCGTTGCAAAGCAATCGCAGAATCTATGAATATAAACTTGGATCCCCGACTAAAACACTCGGGGATGACAAAAGAGCGGATTTACAACTTGCTTTTGTCAATTAAACATATTAAACGAAACGCCTAACGAGATATAGAACATTGTTTCCACGTCATCGGGCCAATGGTGCCTTGGAATTCTCGAACTGTCAAAATACATCATATAACCGAATGTAGTAGTAAACCAGGGACCTGTCTTGAGGAATAATTTATTATCCCAAAAAATCATTTGTTTGTCCGAAAATGTGTCAAACAGCCTGAAGTCCGACGTAAATCTTAAACTATTCTGAAACATAAAAGCATAATTGATAACTGCTTCTGCACCAACCTCTCTTTCATTTCCGGTTATTGTGGAATCAACCTGCCTTAACGCAGCACCGGTTCTTACTCTTAAAGAATTCAAAGGACTGTCAAGCAAAGTAAAGTTAAAACCCGCGGATTCTATATAAGTGATAGGATCCCAAAATTTGTTATGCTGAGTTAAGAAATAAAAAGACGCGTAAGGCTGTAAATATTTGTAAATCCTGTAAATCCAAACGGTATTAAATTCTATCATATCCAGAGATACCGCGTGTAAATCCGTCGTATCTGTTTCCCCGTAGGCTTCTCTGAATGTCGTAATCCAATTTGTTTTCTCGCCGTTTCTTTCCACAGACAAATCAAATCTTGCCATCCATGCTCTTATAAAGGCTTCTGTTCCAGTCCAGTTATCGCTTACCGCGGTCTGATTATAAGCCAAAGAAAAAATACCTGATTTTTTCCATTGCGGTAAATCATTGTTTGACGTACCGAAAATATCTTCCGCGTTCAAAACAGCCGCCGATATAAACAAACAAAATAATAACGCGCCTAACTTTTTCATCCTGTTTCCTCGCTTTGTCATTCCGGACTTGATCCGGAATCCATTTTTACTAAAAATTCTTTTGCCGTTGATTCGTAATTCGTAATTTTGAATTCGTAATTGTCTTCTTCCTGTCTTCCACAAGTTTTCGTCTTAACAAGTCCAAAGCGGTATTTGCCGCTCTTTTTCTTATATCTTCTCTTGAACCGAAAAAATTATATTTAAAAGCCTGAACGCCTTTTTTTGAAGCGAGCCCTATATAAACAAGCCCGACAGGTTTTTCTTTTGTAGCGCCGCCTGGTCCCGCAATACCGGTTACCGACAACGCGTAATCACTTTCGGCAAGATTTAAAACTCCTAAAGCCATTTCTTTTGCGGTTTGTTCGCTTACCGCTCCGAATTCATTTAATGTATCTTGGCTGACGCCTAAAAGTTTAATTTTAGATTCGTTTGAATAAGTTACCGCTGATGTTTTAAAATATATTGAGCTTCCCGCGACCGAAGTAATTCTTTGTGCTATCATTCCGCCCGTGCAGGATTCGGCAAAAGATACTGTCTTTCTGCTTTCCAAAAGCAGCTTGCCTATAATACTTTCAAGCGTATCCGAGCCAAAACCGAAAACATTATCTTTTAAAATATTTAAAATTTCGGCTTTTAAATTATTTAATGTTTCGTCTATAAAAATTTCATCCGTGCCTGAAACAGAAAATTTTACGTCAATGACAGAGTCGCTTGCCAAAATTCCGAACTCAACGGACTTATTATCTCCGAAAGCCGCGACGTCCATAACCGGCTTTATCATTTCTTCAACTACGGATTCGGGAAGCCCGAACGCGTGTATGATTTCATTTTTTTTTATCGCCGAAAAATAACTTTTCAAAAAAGGCTCGACGTTTTCTTCAAACATAGGCTGCATTTCCCGCGGAGGTCCGGGAAGCAAAAACAAAGTTTTTCTGTAATTTTTTCCGTTTGAAGAATATTCAAAATGCAGCATTTGTCCCGGAGCAGTTCCGAAACGGTTTTCTAAAGCTTTCGCGCCTTTTATAATTCTTGCCTGTTTTTCATTTATTTTAGGAATTTCTGCCAAAGAACGTTTCGCAAAAAAAGCTTTTATCGAATCTGAAACTTTTTCGTCAAAATATAATTCAAGGTTTAAACATTCCGCCGCGGTTTCGGCGGTAATATCGTCAAAAGTCGGTCCCAAACCGCCCGTAACTATAATAATACTGCTTCTTTCAAAAGCTCTTTTAAAAGTTTCCGATAACTCCGCTTTTCTGTCGGACACATCCGTAACCGATGAAAGCTCCAGTCCTATAGACGAAAGTTTCGCTCCGATATACGCCGCGTTTGTGTTGAGTTTTCCGGTAAGCAGTTCGGTTCCGGTACAGATAAGCTCTATTTTCATCCGGAATTAATTATAGTACTCTGTTTTTTCTTTGGGAATCTGCAAAGTCGCTTCTTTAATTTCACCAAATTTTGCTTCAAATTTAGTGATATTGTCTTTAAGAGCGCGCATCATTTTTTTTGCGTGCGCGGGTGAAGTTATTATTCTTGTTCTAACTTTGGCTTTAGGACTTTGCGGATGAAAAAATATAAAGTCCATAATAAATTCGCTTTCGGAATGGCTTATTATGGCAATATTGGAATAAATTCCGTTTGCTGTCTGCTCGTCAATTTCAATTTTTATTTCCGTGTTTTTTTTGCTGTCTTCCATTTTTCCCCCATTATAACGACAATTACGAATTACAAATTACGAATTACGAATCAACAACGTCAAAAGTCTTTTTTATTTACCATTCGTAATTATTTCTAAAGTCCTATTGCGCTTATTATTTCGTTTATATCCGCTTTAACTTTTTTCGGTTTAACTGCATTTGAAACCGCTGTATCGGGATCTTTTAAACCGTGCCCCGTAAGAATACACACGACTTTAACGGATTGTTTATTTTCAAAATAACCGTTCTTTATATATTTTATAAGACCGGCTAATGAAGCTGCCGACGCCGGCTCGCAAAAAATTCCTTCGTTTGCCGCGACCATTCTGTAAGCTTCAAGAATTTCTTCGTCGGTAACTTTGTCTATAACTCCGCCGGACTCATCTCGCGCTTCTTCCGCGAACATCCATGAAGCCGGATTCCCTATTCTTATGGCTGTGGCGATGGTTTCGGGTTTAGCAATAGGATGACCCTCAACTATCGGCGCAGATCCCGCTGCCTGAAAACCCATCATCTTCGGAAGTTTATAAAGATTAGGAGATGTTTCGTTAAGCTCTTTATAACCTTTCCAGTAAGCGGTTATGTTTCCGGCATTTCCTACAGGCATAAACTGATAATCCGGACTTTGTCCTAAAACTTCGCATATTTCGTAAGAAGCGGTTTTTTGTCCTTCTATTCTGAAAGGATTTATTGAATTAACAAGAGTAAGAGGATGTTTCTCGCTCAGTTCTTTTACAAGGTTTAAGGCTTCGTCAAAATTACCGTCAATTTCCAAAACTTCCGCGCCGTGCATAACAGCCTGTGAAAGTTTCCCTAAAGCAATTTTTCCTTCAGGAATTAAAACAACGCACTTTATACCCGCTCTTGCGGCATACGCGGCGGCTGACGCAGACGTATTCCCCGTGGAAGCGCAAATAACGGCTTTGCTTCCTTCTTCAACGGCTTTTGAAACAGCCATTGTCATTCCCCTGTCCTTAAAAGAGCCTGTAGGATTCATTCCCTCGAATTTAAAATATATTTCGCCGTTAAAACCTAGCTTTGCCGGCAGATTTCTTGCCGGAATTAAAGGCGTGTTTCCTTCATAAAGCGATATAACGGGCGTTTTATCGGTAACCGGAAGATTTTTTCTGTACTTTTCAATTAAACCTTTGTAGCTCATTTTTTGATTTCCTTTGACGTAAAATTTAATATTTTATTCCTTAGATTGTATTATTTTAAATACGCAAAATCAAATACTATTTTTTTCGTTTTATTTATTCAAGCGCCGAGCGCTACTATGCCTGTCATTCCCGAAATCCGTAAGAGTTTTTTTCAAAACTCTGCCTTCGGCAGTGCGGGAATCCATTTTACATTTAACGTGGATCCCCGATTAAGACATTCGGGGATGACAAAAGAAAGGACTTAAACCTGCTTTTGTCAATTTCTAATTCATAGACTGCGCTAATGCGCTTTGCATATTGCATAAACAAAACCGGAGGTTTAACGGCAAAACAAAAACGGCTATGACAATTTGATTTTTGCCGTAGCCGTTAATTCGTAATTCGTAATTTTGAATTCGTAATCATCTTTTTTGTCGTTGATTCGTCATTCGTAATTTGTAATTCGTAATTGCCGTTACTCCACTATTATCTCAACTCTTCTGTTTAAAGCTCTGCCTTCTTCTGTCTCGTTCGTTGCTATCGGTTTTGTAAATCCATGTCCTGCCTTTTCTATCTTATCGGAATTTATCCCCATTTCCAGCAGCTTCTCATACACCGTATTCGCTCTTCTATCCGACAATTCCATATTATACTCATGCGTTCCTATATCATCTGTATGCCCGTCTATCTTTATACTGCTATAATCCATTTCTTTTAATATTCTGCCTAATCCCGCTACAGCTTCCTCTGCTTCAGGCGTTAAATCATATTTATCAAATTCAAAAAAAGCCTGTGTCAGCCGGAATCCTGTAACATCAGTTTTATCTTCTGCTTTTATAAGCTCTATCTCTCCGCTCTTTTCTTTTTCTTTAAATGCCTCTATTTCTTCCCTGCCTGTTTCATTCGCTTCCGCTAACGCTCTTTCTGTTGCTGTTTGTATTTCGTCGCTACTGCTCATTTTTTCTTCTTTTGCTTCTGCTTTCTTCTCAGGCTTGCTTGTTCTTATTCCAAATACATACCTTACTCCTACATTCCCATACATATTACTATATCTTTCCGCCGTGTAATAATTAGCATTTGCAAACAGCTTCCAATTCTCGCTTACAAACATCTCTCCGCCTAATCCTAAGCCGATTTGCAGCTTACCTTCTTCCGTTCCTTTCGTTGTGAAATGTGTATTTGTTCCTTCAAACCTGCTTTCCACTTCAGGCTCAAATCCGGTCATCAAATATTTCCCTTCAGCTCTTGCGTAAACGCTCCACTCTGTTTTGTCGTATTCTATTCCTGCTCCCAATCTCGCCGCGCTTCTTATATAGTTTCCGCCTTTCACTTCCAAATTCACTGCTCCTGCTCCGCTTTCTGTAAATCCTTTATAATTCACATCATCTATTTCTACTCCGACATAAGGTCTAAACTTCATTTTTTCACTCATCGCATACTTCAATGCCGCTTCTATATCCCCGCTTAATGTAAATGATTCTATTTCACCTATCGCTGTCCTGTTTCCGAGCGGAGTATATACATATCTTTTCGTATCAAAATTATCAAAACTTCCCGATATCAGCGCTTTCAATTCCCAATCTGCTTTTATTAAGCCTCCGTATACTCCCAATCCTTTATTTGTTCCGTCCGCTTTATTGTTGCCTTGCTCTATATTGTGGCTATTAAATCTTCCGTATGCTCCCCACATCAGTCCATTGTCTGCTATATATCTGTCAAACCCTATCATTAACCCCAATGAACTGTCTTTATAGTCTTGCGGGGAATTTATGTTTTCCGCAAACTTCGCTATTTCGCCTCTGACCTGTGCCCATAATCCGCTGTTTGTTCTGTCTTCCCTCGCGTGATTTCTTATTTTATCGTAGATTTCATTTGCAGGAGCCCCGGCTATGCTTCTTAATACGTTCGGAAGAAAATATCCCGACATACTTAAAAGAGTATCTTCTACTTCACGATCGCTTCTTGTCATCAATTCCGTTATTATGTCCGCCATATCGTCGCTTATAATATCATCTATTGATAAGTCGTCCAATATTCTTGCCGTATGTATATGATTATGTCCGCGTCTGCTATACGTTCTGCTTGAAAAATCGCTGGCATAGACTCCATTGAGCGTCAATATAACGGCATTTGCATTATTATAATCATTCAACGTAGCCAGCAAAGGCAAATTGCAAGACGTACTTACAAAAAGACCTTGAACATACGCCAATGATGATACTATTATCGTATATGTTTTCTTGTTATATTTTCCTACTCTGGCATTGATGTCTAAATTTCCTCCTACCGTTGCTTCCCCTGATATTATTTGGTCATGGTCGCCGTTTGCCCACACATCTATTTTTGTATCTGTTATGCTTGAGAAAACACCGACTGTCATTATATTCACTGTTTCATTTTGCATGTCCAAGATATTACCCATAGGTACTATCATGTTTGGACCTGTAAATATTGCGTTATCTAAAAATATTACGTCCCCGTCCGTTATGTTAAACGCATTATTTTTTATTATTGTATTTCCGCCAAGTATAAAACTTCCGGCTCCTGTTTTATTTACTGTTCCGCTTCCGTCTCCGTCAATTTTTATTCCGTTTGTCAAAATTATATTGCCGTTTAACGCGTTAAAATTTAAAGTGGCAGAAGCTCCGTAGTATTTAAAAATACCGGAATAACCTGGAGAATAATAAGCGCTGCTCAAATATACATCGTTTGATATTTCGTTTGCATAGTTGTCTTCAAACGATACGCTCATATCACCGCCCGCAGCATTAAAGTTTATTGCGCTTCCTTTTGAAGCAAAAATAGCGCCGCCAAGATGAGACGCCGTATTATTTACAAACTCAATTGAATTAGCATTAAATGTTATTGTCGTCTGCTGTAAATATATTGCTCCTCCTGCCCCGATTGTTGTCGCAGTAGCTAAATTTCCCTCAAACGAGATTTTATCGGCGATGAAATTGAATATTCCATAACCTGAGCTGCTGTTTGAATAAATAGCGCCTCCATTTCCGGAGCCGGAGTCAGCAAAACCGCTAGCCGTGTTATTTAAGAAATTAATATCTTCTAAACTTACAAAATAAAAATTTGATGCATTATCGGAGTAAATAGCACCGCCATCGCCATAGCCATAGCCTGAACCGGAAGCCATAGCAGAATTGTTTATGAATTTAATATTGCCAGAACTGACAAAAGAAAAAGAAGAAGCCTGCGAATAAATCGCTCCGCCATAGCATGCATTATAGATATTACCAGAACCTGGACCTCTGGCTGCATTATCCAAGAAATTAATATCTCCGGAACTGACAATCGAGAAATAGAGAGAAGCATTGTTATAAATCGCTCCACCAAAGGAGTCAGTATTGGCTGTGCCGTTAGCAATATTACTTATAAAATCAACATTACCGGAACTGACAATTGAGAAATAGAGAGAGGCATTATTATAAATCGCTCCGCCATATGCAACATTTAAACCGGAATTCATATTATTTAAAAAAATAATATCTTTTGCACTGGTAAAAGAAAAACTTGAGCTTTGAGAATAAACCGCTCCGCCATAGCCCATACTAGAAGCGGAAGATATATTGTTCAAGAAATTAATACCTCCATAACTGACAAAAGAAAGAGCGGTATTGGGATCGCCAGCAATAGCTCCGCCGTTGGAGATACCTATAGGACCGAAGCTGAAAGCAATATTGGAAGAGAAATTAATATCTCCGTGACTGACAAATGAAAACTCGGCATACATACTACCAGCATAAATCGCTCCACCTTGAGCAGAGCCATAACAGGAGACAGTATTACTTGTAAAATTTATATCTCTATAACTGACAAAAGAATACGTAGACCGAGAACCGCAAATCGCTCCGCCTTGACCATTTCCGCCAATAGAGCCAGAACCAAATCTGGAAGCGGTTCCGAAAGCAGTGTTGTTTAAGAAATTAATACTACCGGAACTGACAAAAAAAATCATAGAGTTATCTGTATAAATCGCGCCACCGCTGGCATTGCCTGAAGCCCAGCCGTTACCGGAGCCAGAGGCAGAGCCATAGCCGTAGCCGAACGCAGTATTGCTTAAGAAACTAATATCACCGGAACTGACAAAGGAAAAAGAAGAAGTCATCGAACAAATTGCGCCGCCCGCACCGGTGCCGGAGGCATAAGCAAGAGGGAGTGAAGCGGGAGCAGTGCCATAACCGGCAGCTGTATTGTTAAAAAAAGTAATATCTCCTGAGCTGTCAAAAGAAACACACGTGTCAAAGGCAAAGTCAACCATGCTATATTGATAGCGATTACCGGAAAGGTAAACCGCTCCGCCGAAAACAGATGCAAACCCTGAACCTGTATTTGCATTAACAATAGAGGCTGAACTGATATTATTTTCTATTAGTATATTATTTCCTTTATATAAAATTGTTGATCTGTTTACGTATAATGCGCTGCCGGAACTCCGGGCATAACCAGCAGCCGTACTATTTATGTTTACTGAAACAGAGCTTTTAAAATTTGACAAGTTTATATTGTTTATTGATACAGTGGAATTTGTAATATAAAAACCTCTGCGCGTGTTGTCATTACCGGTTATAAAATAATCCGGTCCGTCAGTATCAATAGTTAACTCTCGGGCATTTATAGTACTAATATTGACATTCATATCAATATCGTTAAAAACGGTTATTGTGGTTACGGCTATATTACCTATGGCGCTGTTTAAACCTGTATCCGAATATACATCCGCTTGCGTTGCAAACACATTTGTAACTGCAATTACGACTAAAAACAATAACGACAGAACAACTTTTTTCATAGACTAACCCCTTTGATTGATGTCAGATTTTGCTTATTATAACACGGAGCCGTTATGTTTCCATGACGGCTCCGCTGTTAGTTGTTAACGACAAGATGCTGAATCAAATTCAGCATAACAGATGTATTTCTTTACTTTTCCCAAGGCCATGCGGAGAAGCTGTAATTTACGCCTATACCGCTGAAATAACCGGTGTTATTGAAACTTACATTTGTAAAAGCCGAGAAATCTTTAGTTATGGTGTATTCCGCGCCGCCGCTTAAACCTATTGAGAAAGCGGGTATTTTCGCGCTGCGGATGTCCATATCAAACTCGGACAACGAATTTATAAACGACGCTTCAAGCCTGTTTACGCTGCCGGATAAATTAATGCCTAAATTCGTTTTGGCATACCAGCTCAGTCTGCTTATTTCGTCTGCGACGCCCGCGCCGAACAACAACGCGATTTTAGAATAAGAACCGCTGTTCACTTTAAGATTTGCCGCGTTGCCGCCGCTTTCCGTAATACTGCCGCTGTTTACAAAACCCATCTGCAGTCCCGTATAATTTTTCAAATTAATCTTATCGGTTAACGGAACAACATACTCGCCCTGAACGTCCGCTCTGAAACTTACGGAATTAAAATCCGAATTTGTTTTAACGCCGTAAAATTTGATATCTCTTTCCGCGCTGTAACTCTGCGCTCCGAAACTCAAGTCGCCCTGAACGTTTATCTTATCGTTAACCCACAATCCGCCGTAAGCTCCGAAAGTTACATCGGACATACTGCCCGAATCATAACGCTGTTTCAGAGAGTTGGAAGCATATCCGAAATAGGCGCCGGAAACAAGATTATCTCTCGTATACAAGTCCGCGCCTAACAGCATACCCGTGCCGTTTGAACTAAATCTGCCTTCGGAATTGCTGTCTCCGTTAAAATTAAAACCCGTGACATAAAGCTGAGTCCATACGGAATTGTCTATTTTGCCTAATCCGTCGCCGCGTTTTTTAATTCTCGCGAAAAGTTTATCAGAAACGCTTCCTGACAAAGCAACGCTGACGGCATTAGCGTAGAAAGAACCGTTCAGCTGGCTCAGCGCTTCTCTTACCTCTGCGGGGCTTGAGGTATCAAGAAGATCTATCATATCCCACATATCGTTTATAAAAGTCATACCGTAAGCTATTTTGTCCAACGTTTTAGCGACTTCACTCTGGTTATGCGACAGCCCCGGCAGATCGTTAAAAGTCGTCGCTCTTGTAACAATGAGGTACAAATCTTTCCATTCGCTGTTATAGTAATCCGTATAATTCAAAGACCAATGATAACCTACAGGCAAATATTCTGACGGAGGCTCTATGGGATTATTATTAAATATTCCCCTGCTTCCGCCGTCGGTTTCTATAAGAAGTATTCTCGAGCTGGTGCTGGCTATTACTCTGCCGAAAATATTCAAGTCAATTTTGCTGGTTTCGTTATGTATAGAAACTTTTCCGTCATAAGCGCTCATATTTCCGGCAGCGCTTACTGAAATAACGTCGGCAGTTTCGGTTCTCAAATCCACATCCATGGCAAGCGTGCCGTCAATATTTAAGTGACCCAAATTTGTTCTCTGCGCCGCGGTGCCGGACTGTACAGAATAAGTTCCGCCTGCGCCTATATTCAAACTGCCTATGCTGATGCTTGTATTGTTTATAACGTTCACTACTCCGTTGTTTATGTTCATAGTTCCGTAATATTCGTATGTTCCGCTGTCCAGGAAGTTCAAAGCGCCGGCACCGTTCTTATTTATAATGTTGCCGTTTTCACCGTATATTCCGCCGGCAAGCGTTATATTTCTGTTTGCCGACGAGTTGAAATCAAGAATGCTGTTTCCGGTCATATAAATATCGTTGCCGTTTGAAGAAGCGGTATTACCCGCAAAAACAACATCGCCGTTTAAGGCTCTTATTTGCGCATACGAATTTTGTGCCAGCGCAAGCGCGCCGCCGCTGGCAGCCGTATTACTTGTAAAATTAACATCCGTAAATGTTACCGAACCTGTTCCGGAAATATAAACCGCGCCGCCTAAAGCATTGCTTCCCGTAGCCGAGTTATTCGCGAATACGGAATTTGAAATATTTCCGTTTGTATTACCGTAAACCGATAATGCTCCGCCGTTAGCATTGTTTCCTGACGCTTTATTAAACAAGAACGAAACATTATTAAGCGACAACATAGAATTATCCGCATAAACCGCGCCGCCGGAAGCATTGCTTCCCGAAGCGGTATTAGAAGAGAATACAGTATTTCCGTTTATATTTATGCTTGAACCGTTAGAGGCGTATATTGCTCCGCCGGTTACCGCCGTATTATTGTTTATAGCTGCGTTTACCGCGGTTATACGCGAATCGTCGGCATATATAAATCCGCCGGAAATATTCGCTTTATTATTTTCGGCAGTCAAATATATTGAACTGAAATCCGTGACCGATTTATTTGTCAGAGCTATTGCTCCGCCTGATATAGAAGCGCTGCTGTTAGACAACGTTGTTGCCGCTGCCGTAAAATTAAACGAAGAGCTGCTGCCAAAAAGCATTCCGCCGTAGTTCGCGGTATTGCTTGCGAAATAAACTTCACCGAATGTCACGTTACTGTTTTGCGCGTACATAAATCCGCCGGCTGAACCCGCTGTATTTCCTATCGCCTGTAAATATCCGCCGCTAAAATCAAGCGCATGGGCGCTTGCCGCATATATTGCGCCGCCGTACGCATTACTTCCGGTCGCAGTATTTCCGGTAAATGTCAGCGTACTGTAATTTATGAAATCCAATATTGAATTATCAATATACAGCGCTCCGCCCCTGTTTGCCGAGTTAGCCGAAAATTCCATGCTGTCGTCGAATATTAACGCTGAATTATTACCGGCATATATCGCGCCGCCCAAACCGCTGATTCCTGTCGTTCTGTTGTTTGACATTGCAGCGTTTGCGAACATAATCTGGGAATTATTCAAATAAGCAAATCCGCCTGATGTTCCCGCCGTATTTCCTGTCGCTTCAAAATATGTTCCCGCGAAATTCGCCATTGAACCGTTTGTAAGATACAGCATTCCGCCGCTTACCGACGCGCTGCCTTCAGAGAATGTTGTCGTGGCAGCCTCAAAAGAGAAGTACGAACTGTTGCCGTAAATCGCTCCGCCGCGCGCTGCGGTATTGCTTGCAAAATATACTTCACCGAATCTAATATTGCTGGCTTGCGCATACATAAATCCGCCGGCAGAGTTCGTTCCTGTCGCTCTGTTCCCGACTGCTTCCACATAAGCGTCTCTGAAATCTATGTTATTACTGTTTGTTACGTATATCGCGCCGCCGGATGAATTACTTCCTGTCGAGGTGTTTCCTGTAAATGTTAACGTACTGAAACTTGTGTAGGTTAATATTGAGTTATCAATATAAAGAGCGCCGCCCTGATTTGCCGTATTAGTTGAGAATACCGCTGCTCCGCCAAATGTCAAAGTCGAACCGTTTGCCGCGTATATTGCTCCGCCTTGCACAGGATCGTTATTGCTGAATAACGCGGCTCCTATTATTACCTGTGAATTGTTTAAGTGCATTGCGCCGCCGGACTGCGCGGTATTGCCTGTAGCAGTCAAATACGTGCCGCTGAAATTCGCTAAAGATCCGTTTGCCAGCGCCAGCGCTCCGCCGTATGCAGCGCTGCCGTTATTAAACGAAGTTGTCGTTCCGGTAAATTCAAATTCCGCTCCGTTAGCAGCATGCAGCGTTCCGCCCAAACCGTTGATTCCGTGAGCGGTATTATTTACAAAGTTTACTTCGCCGAATATCACTTTATTGCTGTCGGTATAAAGGAATCCGCCTGAACCGTCCGCATGATTGCCTGTCGCATTTATATACACATTGCTTAGATCTAATATTCCGCCGTTCGGCACATACACATACATAGCTCCGCCCGAACTTGTAGCGACATTACCCGTAAATGTAATTGTACTGCCGTTTGCAAAATCAAAATATGAACTATCCATATATATTGCGCCGCCGCTAACCGCTCTGTTTGAAACGAACTTTGCTTCATTGTTAAACGTCAATGTAGAACCGTTGGTCGCGTATATTGCTCCGCCGTATGCCGCGCTGCTGTAACTAAACATTGTATTTATTCCGGTAAATTCAAGTTCCGCTCCGGTCGCATACAATGTTCCGCCTTTGCCATTGCTTCCTCTAGCGCTGTTGCTTGCAAAATTTACGTCGCCGAATATTACTTTGTTAGTATCTGTATACAAGAATCCGCCGGCTGCGTTAGCGCTATTTCCAATCGCATTTATATAAGAGCTGCTTAAATCCACAATTCCGCTGTTTGTTATGTACATCGCTCCGCCGGAACTTGCAGCAATGTTGCCCGTAAACGTCATCGTGCTGCCGCTTGCCAGATTAAAATACGAATTGTCCAGATATATCGCTCCGCCGTACGACGCTCTGTTGTAAACAAACTTCATTTCATTGTTAAACGTCAATGTAGAACTGTTGCCCGCGTATATTGCTCCGCCGTATGCCGCGCTGCTGTAATTAAATGCGGTTACCGCCGCCATAAATTCAAGTTCCGCTCCGGTAGCATATAATGTTCCGCCTTTGCCGCTGCTTCCTCTAGCGCTGTTACTTGCAAAATTTACATCACCGAATATTACTTTGTTTGTATCTGTATACAGGAATCCGCCCGCCGCGTTCGCATTATTGCCTACAGCATTTATATACGCGCTGCTTAAATCTACAGTTCCGCTGTTTGTTATATACATTGCTCCGCCGGAACTTGCAGCGAAATTACCCGTAAACGTCATCGTACTGCCGCTTTCTAAATTAAAATATGAATTATCAAGATATATGGCTCCGCCGTATACCGCGCTGCTGTAATTAAACGCCGTATCATTTGCCGAGGTAAATGTCAGCGTGGATCCGCTTCCGGCGTATATTGCGCCGCCATAAACAGAACTGTTTGCGTCTATTATTGCGTTTCCGAATATAACCTGTGAATTATCAAGATAAATAAATCCGCCGGAAACTCCTGCTTTATTATGCCTTGCCTGAATGTACGAATTTCTGAAATCAGCAACTGCTCCGCTTGCCAGCGCTATCGCTCCGCCCGATATGTTTGCTTCGTTTGCGCCAAAAATCGCTTCGCCGAAACTTATCGCAGAATCTAAACCATACCCGTATACCGCACCGCCAAAATCGGCTTTATTTGCGGCGAAAAACGCAGACGATATTTGTATCAAGCCCGCATTATATACCGCTCCGCCGTTGACTGCAGTATTAGAAGCAAAGAACAACAAGCCTCCGGTTGCGGTTATTGTTGAATTTGCCGCGTTATATATTGCGGCGCCTGTTGACGCATTGTTATAAGTAAATGTCGCATTTGTACCGGTAAAACCGATTGAAGCGTTTTGGTTAAATATCGCTCCGCCGGCTGCTGTTGCCGTGTTAGAACTAAAGGACACATTGCTGCCGCTAAAATTGATATCAGCGTTTTGATTATATACCGCTCCGCCGGAAACCGCGGAGTTGCTTGTAAAATTCACCGTCGCATTATTGAAGCCTGCAAAAGCGGAATTATCATTATATATTGCTCCGCCATACATATTTGCCGTATTGCTTGTGAAATTTACGACTCCGTTAAAGTTTATACTTGAACCGAAAGTATTGTATATTGCTCCGCCGTTTGTGGAAACATTCAGCCTGAACGAGGCATTATTGAAATTCATAACCGCAAGAGTTCCGGAACTTAAAACAGCGCCGCCGGATATCGCCTTGTTCTGAGTAAATGAAGAATAAGCAATTGAAATTTGACCCGCGTTATATAATGCTCCGCCGGCTGTTCCCGCGGTATTTGAACTAAATAAAGCAAATCCGTCAAACGTTACGCTTGATCCGGAATTTACAAACATTGCTCCGCCGGACATATCGGCTTTATTTCCGGTAAACAGCATTGAACTTTCTTCAAATAAATTAAATATCGCGCCGTCAATATATAAAGCGCCGCCGCTTAAAGCCTGATTGTTTACAAACGAATTTATGCCGGCGAATGTCACGGACGAAGCAGCTCCGGCATACAGAGCGCCGCCGACTGACATCGTTGAAGAATTGGAATTAAATATAACGCTGTCAAAATTCGAGGCACCGCCGCTTACATTTACCGCGCCGCCCGAACTTCCCGCTACGTTATTGATAAATATTGAACTGCTTACGTTCAGGAGTCCCGCGCCCTGATATATTGCTCCGCCTGCTCCGAACGCTTCGTTATCGTCAAATATTACGTTGATAATCTGGGATGTCGCAATGTCGCTCATCATTCTTAGCACAGACCCGTCGTACATATTTGTTCTTGTGAAAGGCGTCGACGCGTCAACCGTGTACAAACCGTTAGCCTGAGCGCTTGAAACGGTTAAATCTCTCAGCGTAAAAATAACGTCGGTTCCGTTCTCTATGTTAAACAGCATCCCTCTTTCTCTTTCAGGATTAAGAGAAGCCGGATCAAACAAAACGCCGGACAGCACGCTTATTGACGCGTTGGAACTGTCATAACCTTCAACGTTAAATATGCCGTCCGCCATATTATGCAAACTGTCTCCTACATTATAAACAGCCATTCCAGAAGACAGGTATGAGAACAGATACGATCTCATTCCGGTTTTCATATTCATTCTGTCAAGAGAATATTCGTCAGCCGCCGCGGACGCAATTAAAACAACGGAATGGAAATCGTCAGTGGCAACGGATACGAAATATTCATAAGCGCTGGTCGCTATGTTTTGCGTCTGTCCCGAACTGAACTCTATGCCGTAAAGTACCTGAACTCTTCTTTCTCTTGCAAGTCCGGCGTCAAGATCGTCTTTTATTCTGATAAGTCCCAAACCGAGAGTTCCGGTAGACGAATTAACTCTTAATATATCGCTTACCGTATCAGTCGGAGTAAATATTACGCCAAAGCCCAGCGAAGTATTTGAAACCTGCAAACGATCGAACGTTACCGTTCTTGTGGTTAACGCCAGTTCCGAAGTTACCAAATCTATGGAAGAATTATTGAAATTGTAAAGCGAACTTCCGGTATAATCAGTCGATTTTACAACTACGTATGAATCATTAAACGTTACGGTATTATTTCTGCCGTTTTCTATTTTGTCGGTCAAATCATAATTTGCGGTCTGATTTCTGGCAATAAGCCCGGCGTCAGCGCCAAATATTGCTTCGGCATTTTCACCCGTAAATCTTACATTCGCGCTTCCTATATTTGCTACAGGCAGAGACTCCATAGCGTAATGTCTCAAAGTACCGTTTGTGCTTAAATTTACCGTATAATACATTCCGGTCAAACTGTAAACTATAAGAGAACTGTCATATATATTATTTGTACTATTGGCAAACATTCTGCCCGAAGGCGATACGATAGTCGTTCCCGCGTACTGGTTGAATGTACCGGCAAACAGGAAGTTATCTCCGGACAAAGTTAAAGTTGCCGTGCTTGTTTTATTGATTGTGCCGTTTCCTGCAAAATTTCCGCCAAAAGAAAGATTATTCCAGGCATTAATATCAACAATACCGCTGCCGTATACGCCTATTGTTCCCGAGCTCAATTGCGCGCCGTTATTAAATTCAAGCCTGCCCGCGCTTATGCTGCTTACGCCTGTGAAATAATTGCTTGAAACTTTGGTTATTCCGGAGCTTTGGGTAAACAATCCTGTATATTGCGAACTGTTGCCGTTAATATAGAATGTTCCGTTAGTTTTAGATATTGTTCCGGTTCCGCTGATTCCGCCGTTTACAACTACATCGCCCGCGCCGCTTATATTAATTGTGCCGCCGGCATTGTATATGTCATTTCCTAAACCTGTCGCGGTATTATTTATAAACGTTATGCTGCTTCCCGAAGCGGCTGTCAGGTTTAATATTCCCGCGTTATATATTGCTCCGCCGTTGCCGGTTGCAGTGTTGGAATCAAACAAAGTATTACCCGCTATGTTTACGATACTTGAATTGTTGTATATCGCTCCGCCTGTGGCGGCATCGTTAAACGCTAACACGGTTTGATTTGAATTTATAGTTATTGTAGAACCGTTTGTCGCATAAATTGCTCCGCCCTGATTTGCGGTGTTAGTGCTTACAGACGCGCTTGATATTATTACCAGCGAGTTGTCAGCGTATACAAATCCGCCGTTTGCGCCGGAGTTATTATTTTCCGCGTTAAGATATGTCGAGCTGAAATCCGCGGTAGATCTGTTCAACGCTATGGCGCCGCCGTAGGACGCGCTGTTATTTGTTATATTGGAAACAGGTGCAGTAAACGCGAATTTAGTGTTATTGTTACCGTATAACACTCCGCCGTATATTGCCGTATTGTTGTCAAAATTTACTTCTTTAAATGTTATTACTCCGGCATTATTCGCATACATAAATCCGCCGGCATAATCAGCCGAGTTCCCGGCTGCGTTAATATACGCGTTGCTAAAATCCGTGTTCGCGGTATTGGTTATGTATATTGCGCCGCCCGAACTTGTCGCGGTGTTTTCTATAAACGTCAATGTGCTTCCGGCAACAAAACTTAAAGTTGACGCTTCAACGTAAAGCGCGCCGCCCAAGCCGTTAGTTCCGTTTGCAGAGTTGCTTGTAAAGCTTACGCTGTTTTCAAACTGCGCTTTGCCGTTTTGTAAATATATCGCGCCGCCGGCTGAACTTGCGGTGTTCAAGTTTATAGTCGCGCTGTCAATTATAATAAAACTGCCGGACTGTACGCTTGCAAATCCGCCGTTTAACGCGTTATTACTCAAAGCGGTCAACGAGGCTCCTTTAAAATTCGCAGTAGAACCGTATGCCAACGCAACTGCGCCGCCGTTACCAAAAGCTTCGTTAGAACTAAACACGGCGTTTGTATTTCCGAAATTCAAATACGAATTGCTTGAATAAACCGCGCCGCCTAAACCTTGCGTCGAAATATTGTTTGCAAAAACCGCGCTTTGATTAAACGTTATTGTCGATTTGGAAATATAGACCGCGCCGCCGTTATACATTGACGAATTGCCGTCAAACGTCGCGCTGCCTATATTCACAATACTGTTATCCGCGGCGTAAATCGCTCCGCCCGAAATAGACGATTCGTTAGAACTGAACAAAGCCGTGGAAATCATAACGCTTGAATTATCCGCGTATATAAATCCGCCGTACTGAGATTCGTTTCCTGTCGCGGTTAAATATGTATTTCTAAAATCAGCAGTCGATCTGTTTGTTAAGTATATTGCTCCGCCTGCCGTGTTTGAAGTACTGCTATTAAATTCAGTTGCTGACGCTGTAAACTCAAATGATGCCGCGCTGCCGTACAATATTCCGCCGTAATTTGCCGTATTGCCGGTTCCAAAATTAACTTCTCCGAATTTAATATTACCGTTTTGCGCGTACATAAATCCGCCGGCATACGCGCTGTTGCCCGATGCGTTTATCTGCGCTCCGCTGAAATCTATATTGCTGTTTGTTATATACATTGCTCCGCCGGAGCTTAATGCCGTATTTCCGGTAAACGTCATCGTGCTTCCCGAAGAATTCAGAATTGAAGAGTCAACATAAAGCGCTCCGCCGCTTCCGTCAGCCGCATTGTTACCGGTAAATCCTGTATTTCCGGTAAAGGTCAAAGTTGAACCGCCGGCTGCGTATATTGCTCCGCCTCTTAATCCGGCAATATTTTCGTTAAAATTCACATCCGCAAATGACACCCATGCGTGTCCGGCGTAAACAGCTCCGCCGCTTGATACCGCAATATTTGAATTAAACGAAGAAGCCGCGGCAAAAGTATTGGTTGAATTTGTAGAAGCATACAATGCGCCGCCGTTTGCCGCTCTGTTATCGGTAAAAACAGCGGAATTAAAATTCAATATTCCGGTGTTGTATATTGCCCCGCCGGCTCCCGTTGCTCCGACGCTGTTATTGGACGTAAATGTCAAAGTCGTTCCGGCAATACCGTTAATTGTGCCCATATTTGCTATAGCTCCGCCGGAAGGAGTAGACATATTCAGAGTAAATGCTGTATTTCCTAAATTAATCACGCCGCCCGTCATATTAGCTATGGCTCCGCCCGCCGCGTTTGATTTATTTGAAATAAATTCGGCGGATTCAAGAGTAATTAAACCCTGGTTATATATTGCTCCGCCTGCCGCATTAGAAATATTTGAAACAAACGAAATATAACTTCCGCCTGTTGATAAAACTACTGAACCTGCGGAATTGTATATAGCGCCGCCGAGATCTGCGGTATTGGATGTAAATTGGACATTGCTTGCGTTAAACGTTATGTTTGAACCGCTGCCGGAATATATCGCGCCGCCTTGAACTGACGTATTTGAAGTAAAGTTTACCGTACTGTTTGCAAAATTTATTCCGGCGTTCTGGTTAAATATTGCGCCGCCGAAACCTGTTCCGCCGACAAAATTATTTTCAAACATTACTGAGGAATTTACAAAACTTAACGCACTGCTGCCCGAATTGATATTATATATCGCGCCGCCGTTTCCTGAATTCGCGCTGTTTCCGGTAAATGTAACATTTCCGCCGGTAAATTCTATTCTTGAATTGCTTTCATTGCTTATAGCACCGCCGGAAACTTCCGCCGTATTGCCGCTGAATGTTACCGTAGCGCCGTTAAAACTTATTAAACTGTCATATACGTTATCTATCGCGCCGCCGCTTCCGAAAGTCGCATGATTTCCGGTAAATATAACCTGACCGCCGGTAAACGCCGCCATACCTCCGTAATTAGCTACGGCTCCGCCGTAGTGTGCCGTATTGCCGTTGAAAGTCACCGTGTCTCCGGATAACATATCAAAAGAAAGATAAGAGTTTTCATTCCATATTGCTCCGCCGGAATAACCCGCGTTATTGCCGGTAAACATAATCTGACCGCCGGTAAACGCTGCCGTGCTTCCGTAATTGGCTATCGCTCCGCCGCTTCCCGTACTTGCAGTATTACTGCCGAATGTTACTGAAGCGCCGTTAAAACTTATCAAACTGTTGCCTACATTATATATCGCGCCGCCGGAAGCAGCCGTATTGCCGGCAAATGTCATTGTTCCGCCGTTAACGCTAAACAGCGAGCCGGCATTATTATAAATTGCTCCGCCGTTTGCCGCTCTGTTCTTTTCAAACAGCGTATTGCTGTTTGTGAAAGTTACCGTGGAACCGTTGTCAATATAAATTGCTCCGCCCGAACTTGCAGCGACATTGCTTGAAAAATTTACCGCAGCGCCGTTAAAAGAAACCTGCGAAGCATTGTTTGCGTATATTCCCGCGCCGGATGACGCGGTGTTGGTAGCAAAATTCACAGCGGTTCCCGTGAAAGTCATTGCGGAAGAATCCGTGTAAACCGCGCCGCCTAAACCCGCAGCCTTATTATTTATAAAATCTGCCGAACCGTTCGTAAAATTGACTGTTGAATTATCTGTAGAATATATCGCTCCGCCGGTCTGCGATTCATTTCCCCTAAAAGTTACGCTGCTTGCAATAAAGTTTGTTTCCGCGCCGGAATTGTAAACCGCGCCGCCTTTACCGTTTGTAACAGTATTATTTATAAAGCTTACTACGGAATTTCCGAAATTTACCGAAGCAGAATTGCCGGCATATATTGCCGCGCCGGATGACGATGAAATGTTTCCGTTAAAAGTTACCGCGGAACTTGTAAAGCTTACTGAAGAATAATTTACCGCGTAAACCGCTCCGCCCGAAACTGCCCTGTTATCCGTAAAACTTACCGTGCTGTACGCAAAATCAAAAGACGCGGAATCACTAAATAATGCGCCGCCGTCTGTGAAAGCGGTATTTCCCGTAAAGGCAGCATTAGCGCTTGAGAAATTTATATAAGCGTTGTTTCCGCCGTAAACTGCTCCGCCGCCGGCTTTTGTGGATTTATTTGCTTCAAACGAAATATTATTGGTAAACAACGCGCTGCTTGCCGTTACATATACCGCTCCGCCGTTCTCGCCTGCGATATTGTTTGTAAACGTTACGCTGTCTATGGTAAGCATTCCCGCTTCCTTATATATAACTCCGCCCATGCCGAACGCTTCGTTGTCGTTAAATATAACATTGTTTATTAAAACGTCAGACAAACCGCTTAGCTGCCTTAATACGGAACCGTCAGCGTAAGGCACCAAAGAGTTTGCCGAATCGGAAGGAATTGTCCTGCCGGTAGCCTGCGCGCTGGAAACCGTCAAATCCCGCAAAGTAAAAGCAACGTCTGTTCCCGCCGAAATATTAAAGAACGTTCCTCTGGTTCTTCCTTCCGCGACTACGGTCGGGTCAGCCAGCATTCCGGACAAAACGCTGCTGCTTGCATTTGAACTATAGCCCTCTACGGTAAAAGTGCCGGACGCCATTTCATGGAGGTTATTGCCTTCGGCATAATACGAAATTCCGTTTGCTCCGACCATTGAAAAATAGAATGCTCTTTCGCCGGTCATCATATTCATTCTGTCAAGAGAATACATATCCGAAGCTCTGGTCGCCGTTAAAACAACAAAATGGAAATCGTCGGTAGCGACTGCAACAGTATATTCGTAAGCCGAGGTTGCTATATTTTTGGCTGTTCCGCCGGAAGTAAATTCTATTCCGCTAAGAACGCCCAGTCTGTATTCCTGATACAGCCCTGCGTCTTTATCGTCTCTTATTTTTACGAGTCCCAAATTCAATGTTCCGGCAGAATTACCTTCAACAACAAGTCTGTCATTAAGAACTGTTTCAGGAGTAAACGCGATTCCGAAATTTAATGACGTCGAATTAACGGAAAAATTTGAGAAAGTTACGGTTCTCGTGCTTGTTAAACCGTCCAATGCCAAATCTATAATCGAATTATTGAACTGATAAAGCGTTCCGCCGGTAAAATCGTTAGCCTGAATGTCCACGTATGAATTATTAAATGTTACGGTATTGCTTTGGGTATTGTCGATTTTGTTTATCAAAGCGTAATTCGCAAGCGCCGACAGTCCTGAATTTCTGTCAAACACGGCTTCGGCTCCGCTTGAAGTAAATACTATATTGTTTGCTCCTACCGTTATCGTTGACAACGATGTGGCATAGTGGTTTAACACGCCGTATGAGCTCAGGTTTACGCTGTAATATAAACTGCTATCGTAAACTGTAAGCAGCGAATTGGAAACAGTATTTGTTCCCATAAACATTTTTCCGCCGGCTCTGCCGTCAACTATAACTGTTCCGGCATACTGGTTATATTCGCCGGTGAAAGTCATATTATTGCCGTACAATGTTAATGTTCCGGTGCTTGAAAGATTTTTATTTATTTCACCGTTACCCGTAAAAACGCCTGAATACGAAAGAGTTCCGTTTGTATTAATATCAACAATAGCGCTGTCGTACACGCCTATTGTTCCCGAACTCAATTGCGCTCCGTTATTAAATTCAAGCAAGCCGGCGCTTATACTGCTTATACCTGTGAAATAATTGCTTGAAACTTTAGTCGTTCCTGCATTCTGGGTGAACAATCCGTTATACTGATAGCTGTTGCCGTTAATATAGAAAGTTCCGTCGGTTTTAGATATCGTCCCGCTTCCGGCGATTCCGCTGTTTACGACTACATCGCCTGCGCCGTTTATATTAATTACGGCATTGGCATTGTATATGTCATTTCCTAAGCCTGACGCAGTATTATTTGTAAACGTTATGCTGCTTCCCGAAGCGGCTGTCAGATTTAATATTCCCGCATTATATATTGCTCCGCCGTTTCCTGTCGCCGTGTTGGAATCAAACAAAGTATTACCTGCTATGTTTACGATACTTGAATTATTATATATTGCTCCGCCTGATGCAGCTCTGTTAAATTCAAACACTGTTTGATTCGAATCTACAGTTACGGCAGAACCGTTCGCTGCATATATTGCTCCGCCGTATGCCGCGCTGCTGTTTGATATTGTAGCGCTGCTGAACATAATTTCCGAATTATCCAAATACGCAAATCCTCCGCTCGATACTGCAATATTTCTCGTCGCGGTAAGATTTGTATTTCTAAAATCCGCCGTTGAATTGTTTGTTAAATATATCGCTCCGCCTGCCCTTGACGCAGTGCTTCCGCTTATTCCGCTTGTCAATGAATTAAACGTAAAATATGCGCTGCTTCCGTACAGTATTCCTCCGTAATTTGCGGTATTGCTTGTAAAGTTTACTTCGCCGAATGTCACATTGCTGTTCTGCGCGTACATAAATCCGCCGGCTTCTGTCGCTCTGTTTTTTACGGCATTTATTGTCGCGCTGCTTAAATCTATATTACCGCTATTCATTATGTATATTGCGCCGCCTGAACTTGTCGCCGTATTTCCTGTAAACGTCAATGTGCTTGTTTCCGTAAATAAGTATGAACTGTCCACATACAATGCTCCGCCAAGGTTCGCGCTGTTTGTCGAAAATTCAGCATTGCCGCTGAATGTCAAAGCAGAACCGTTTGTCACATATATCGCGCCGCCTTCCAACGGATCATTATTGTTTATCAATGCGTCGCCTATCTTAACAGCCGAACCGTCAGCATATATAAATCCGCCGTATTGAGCATTATTTCCGCTCGCTCTTAAATATGTATTGCTGAAATCTGCCGTTGAACCGTTAATCAAATATATTGCTCCGCCCGAACTTGCCGCTATATTGCCCGTAAACGTTGCGCTTGAACCGTTGAAATTAACTGCTGTACCTGACGAATATATTGCTCCGCCGGCTCCGCTTGTCGCTGTATTGCCCAGCACGTCTACGGTTCCGTTAAGATTTACCGTTCCGTTATTCGACAAATACATAAATCCGCCGTTTATCGCGCTGTTGCCTATCGCAGTCAAATTTGTATTTGCAAAACCTACATATGAGTTAGCGCTCCAAGAAAGCCCTCCGCCGTTGCCGGCATCCGCCTGGTTGTAATTAAATATCAGATTTGCCGTATTAAATGTTATTGACGAGCTTGTTGTTGCATATACCGCGCCATAAGTGCCGCCGATATTACTGCTGAAATTTACGGTACCGGCATTAAACGTCATTGTTGTACCTAATATATATATTGCTCCGTTATAAGAAGAATTATTCCCTATAAAATTTATGCTGCTTGCGTTAAACGTAAATTTAGAAGATGTAGCATATATTGCTCCGCCGGGAGCCATAACGCTGACGCTATTACTGGTAAAATTTATATTATTTGCATTAAACTCAAATATGGAATTAACGGTGTTTATGGCCCCGCCAATCCCGCCAGACGCAGTATTATTAAAAAATTCTATATTAGCGGCATTAAATGTAAATGTTGACTGGCTTGCATTTATCGCTCCGCCGCTGCCTGCTCTGTTTGAACTGAATATTATATTACCGCCTGTCGCGGTAAAATTCATTATTGAACTGGCTGCGTTTATTGCGCCGCCGGACGCGCTTTGAGAGTTATTGTTTATGAAATTTATATTATTTCCGCTAAACGTAAATGTTGAATTGACTGCGTTTATCGCTCCGCCGCTGCTTGAAATGTTTGAACTGAATACTATATTTTCTCCCGCGGTAAAACTCATTGACGAATTAACTGCGGCTATCGCACCGCCGACATTAGTTGCGCTGTTTGAAGTAAATATTATATTACCGCCCATTGCGATAAAATTCATAATTGAAGAACTTATGTTTATCGCGCCGCCGGTCATACTGCTTCCCTGCGTAGCGTTCGAACTGAATATTATATTTCCGCCGGTTGTTGTAAAACTCATTGATGAATTCATTGCAAGTATCGCGCCGCCGCCTGCAGGAAAGAGCACAGATGAATAATTTGAACTGTTTGAACTAAAGAATATATCGCCTGTCGCAATAAAACTCATTGTTGACCGGGATGCATATATAGCTCCGCCTAAAGCATTCGGGGAATTATTACCTGTGAAATTTATAGTATTTCCGTTAAATGTGAATGTTGAATAATATGAAGCAATTGCTCCGCCGGGGGCGTTAGAAGCAGTATTGCCGCTAAAATTTATGTTATTTACATTAAATTCAAATGCGGAATAATTAGCATATATCGCGCCGCCCTGGGAAGAAGAACGATTGCCGCTAAATTTCACGCTGTTTCCGCTAAATGTAAATGCTGAACTAATAGCGTATATTGCTCCGCCGTCACTGCCGCCCAAGATATTATTTCCTGTAAAATCTGTGTTTAAAGCATTAAAATTAAATACAGACGCGGACGAATATATCGCTCCGCCGTATGCAGTGCCGCCGTTTATTGTGTTTGAACTGAATATTATACTGCCGCCTGCCGCACTGAAACTCATTGACGAATTAATTGCAGCTATCGCTCCTCCGGACGCAGAGGCTCCCGATACGCTGTTCGAACTAAATATTATACTCCCGGATGCCGTATTAAAATTTATTATCGACTGATACGAATATATCGCGCCGCCGCTTGATGACGCCATATTATTATAGAAAGTCGCATTGTCTGCAAAACTCAATACCGAATTATTTCCGTATATAGCTCCGCCTGTTGTAGACACATTCCTGTTAAACAATACATTTCCGAATACCATTCCCGAATTTTCGGCATATACTGCCCCGCCGTTTATTCCGCTGTTATTTACAAATGTCGAACTTGCGAATGTCACGCTGCTGTTTGTCACGCTTACCGCTCCGCCTGAACTTGCTGCTGTGTTACCGGTAAACAACGCGCTTCCCTGATAGTTCACAGTACTCCCGTCTATATACAATGCTCCGCCGTTCTCATTAATGTTGTTCGCAAACGTTGATATCACCGCTGCAGCTACTGTCATGCTTGTATTTATTACGCTTACTCCGCTGCTTCCTGTTACCGTCCACGTTCCGTTCGCAAAGTTGAAATCCGCATTATCTATTATTGTTGTTCCGCCTGTCTGTCTGAATAACCCTTGTATATAGTCTTTCCCGCTTATATACAATTCTCCGTCACC
>Ga0123353_10000710_pt1 | contig 40618 bp, 35 predicted proteins | sample TergutLab28metaG_3_FD_92763 | JGI IMG/M metagenome (GOLD analysis project Ga0123353, IMG submission 92763) | Labiotermes labralis P3 segment gut microbial communities from Petit-Saut dam, French Guiana - Lab288 P3 | ecosystem: Host-associated > Arthropoda: Insects > Digestive system > Gut ... | reverse complement strand
GCGACACCTCGAGACGATCAACTGGCTCAACAGCCGGGCGATCACGATGGACGGCGTGTCGGTCGCCACGGCGCTGTCGGCGACGGTGACGGGATTTTCGCCGGCGCCGCTGTCGATCGGCGGTACGAATAATCCCGACAACAATTTCACGGCGTCGCAATTGTTTTCGGGCCGTATTTTCGGCGTCAAGATCAGCCAGGCCAGCGAGATCGTCCGCGATTACGTTCCGTGCCTCGACGACGCCGGCGTGCTGGTGTGGTATTGCTTGCTCACGGGCCATGTGGCCCGACGCAAGGAATTCTCCGGCGCGACGTGGCCGAATGCGGGGCCAATTATGCCTGATGGGTGGTGGGTCGAATGACGGCATCTCGAAACATCACGTTGCCGTTCAATCGCCGCGTTGAGTTGCTGGTATGGTCCACGCTGGCCACTGACGGGAAAAAGCCAGACAACGTAGCACGCCGGTTCGTAAGCGACGGCACGCGCGAGGGTTTTTATATCACGTTCGACATCACGCGGTCGGCCATAACGTTCGTTGGAAACGTGTCGATCCAGGTTCGCAACTTGAACGCGGAAACGCGGTCTTTTTTACAGCAGGGCGGATTGCGTGTTGAATTGCGTGTCGGTTGGGAGAATTTTCCGCCACAAACGATTTTCCTTGGTTCGATCATGCGGTCGATCACGGCGCGGCAAGGCCCAGACTGGGTGACGGGCCTTTCGTGCCTGTCGGGGCGGTTGGCGGTACTTGCGGGATTTTGGAGCATTACCGCGCCGCCTGGCACGCGGATCAAGGACCTTGTAGTGGCAGCGGCGCAGACGTTCCCCGGCGTTTCGGTCGATCCGAACTTGGTAAAGATCGACCCAGCCAAGACGGTGCAACAGACGGCAACGGGCGCGGGCCTGTCGGTCCCCAAGGGACGGACCGACAACATTCTGAACCGATTGAGTGAACAGTATTCGTTCACCTGGCGAATCGACAACGAGATTTTTTCAGCCGACGAAAAAGACGGCATTTTCGGCAACGTCATGGATATTCGCGATGACGACGGGTTGCTCATCAGTCTTTCGCCGCAATGCACGGGCTACAGCCAGCTTCTTGAATCCGTAGCCATTACAACGCTGCTCATCCCGACGCTGTACCCCGGTTGCGGGATTAATCTACGGTCCCCCTCGTCGCCGAATTTATCGGGTACGTGGAAACTCCATACGATCCGATACACCGGGTCAGCAAACGAAAACCAGTGGCACATGCGAAGTGATTGTTTCGCGTACCTGTCGAAACAAGGCCGCGCGGTACTGATACAGAACAAGAGCGGATGGCTGTAATGGAAAAAAGCCTGTTAAATCCTGACGCGTTGCAACATCTTCGAGTGTTGGAGGCAATTTCCCGGCTCAATACGGCCATTCCGGGGCAAATTCTCGCATGGGACGCCGCGAAATGCCTTGCGACGGTTCAGCCGCTTGTGATGACCACCACGACAACGACGGGGGTTGACAGCACCACCGTCACAAACTGGCCCATGCCGCCCATCGAAGGGGTTCCCGCGTGCCTACCCCACTCGGTGGCGGCTGGGCTGTTCATCACCGTACCAATCCAGCCAGGCGACCCGTGTCTTATCATTTTCAGCCAGCGGGCTATTGCCCAGATTGTTGCCACCGGGCGAATGCAGCCCCCGTTCGTGGGGGCGGTGGCGGCCGGCGTGGACACCAGCGACGCGGGCGAGGACCTGGCGACGGCGAACCCCAGGCAGTACGACTACAACGACGCCATGTTTATCCCCGGCCTGATGCTCATGCCAAACGCGATTCAAAACTGGGCACAAAATGCGATTGAGATTCGTAATCGCGATGGGTCCGTGAAAGTGTCCGTGGGGCCGGACAAAACGTACATCACGGGCGACCTGGAAGTGAGCGGAACGGTGAATGCGGGCGCGGACGTAACGACGAACGGAATCAGCCTGAAGGGGCACGTTCACAGCGGAGTCCAATCGGGTAGTTCAACAACAGGTGGCCCGCAATGAGCATTGATTTTCTGGTGGACAGCTTGACGGGCGACATTCGGTCCGGGGCCGGTGACGTGATGCTGGTTGATTCCGGCGCGGAAGTTGCCCAGCGCGTTCGGACGCGGCTTCGGAGAAACTTTACTGAATGGTTCCTTAATACGAATGCCGGAATGCCATGGAACAGCGGAATTTTGGGAAGCCGGGACAGGGCGGCGGTTGAATTGAGAATCCAGCAGGAAATTTCATCGACCGATGGTGTAAGTTCCGTTGTGCAGTTCGCGACGGCGTTTAACTACCAGACGAGAACGTTGTCGGTTTCGGCGACGATTACGACGATTTACGGCGGTCCGCCTCAACAACTGGCCGTGGAGTTCACGAATGGCTGAAGACACAACACTACAGTTTGGAGTCAATCCATCCGGCTTCCTTCCGAAGCGGCTGGCCGATATCGTTGCCGACATGCGGCGCGACCTCGCAGCCATAGTGGATCCCGCCACGGGGCAGACCCCGTTCGTCAACGTTTCGGACGATTCGGTACTCGGACAACTGGTGGGGATCGTTGCCGAGCGGGCGGCGGAATGCTGGTCGGCGGCGAATGACGCCTATTACCAGTTCGACCCGCTGTTCAATACCGGCATGGGGCAAAGCGGCACGGTCCAGATCAACGGAATTTTGCGGCGGGCGGCGACGACTACGGTTCTGAGCGTGACCTTGCGAGGGGCGACGACGAACACGGGGCCCGTGGTTGTTCCTGACGGCGCGATTGTGACGACGCTGGACCAACTGACCTCGTTCGTGATGTCGGGGCCGGTGACGATCCCACCGCCCGCGTTAGCCCCTGGCGGGGTAACGATGTTGCCTGGCACGGCAATGGCAACGGCGACGGCCACGGTCAAGGGGGCTGTGACGGTGACACCTGGAACTGGCATGCTGATCTCGACACCTCAGACGCCGGGATGGGATTCGGTTGTTTGCACGGGCACGGTAATTCAGGGCGCGGCGGAAGAAACCGACTCCGCCCTTCGCCTTCGCCAGCAGGTATCGACAGCCTCAACGGCGTACAGGCATGTCGAAGCAATCGCGGCGGCTGTCGGCAACGTGCCAGGCGTAACGTTCAGGAAGGTATACCAGAACCGCCAGGCAAGCGGAATGGACTCACAGGGCCTCCCGCCGAAAACGGTGGCTGTTGTGGCTCTTGGCGGCGACGAACAGGCCATTGCCGAGGCTATTTTTCTCCGCGTGCCTATCGGCATGGATTATTACGGAGGCCCCGATCCGTTGAGTTCGGTCACGCGCGTAGTGACTGACATGCAGGGAATCGAGTACCCGATCACGTTCTCCCGGCCTTCGCCGGTTCAGATTCGCGTGGCGGTGACGATTGCGGCTATCGACGGCACATTTCCGAGCGAAACGTATAACGACGATATCATTTCGGCGATTCTGAATTACGCACAGAACGGGCCTCCTGGGTTTGGCATCCCGGAAGGGTTCGATCGGTCGGGGTTCCTGCCGGGCGATAACGTGTACGCGTCGCTACTGTTTACCGCCGTCAACAGCATACCCGGCCAGGCGATCCAATCCGTACAGGTTTCGGGTTACGACACCACCGCCAATGAGTGGACGCCGTACGCCGATTCGGTCCCGATCGGTTGGAACCAACTGGCGAGCTTTGGAACAACCGACAACAACAACATTACGGTAACGCTGACTAACCCGACATGATCCAGAACACGTATCAAGTTGATTTCACGGACATGCGGCGCGACTTTGTCGCGTTGGCGAATGCTCGTTTACTGGAGCAATTCCAGAATAAGCCACTGCTGGAGGCCGTGCTGGCGGTGCTGGTGAAGCCGTTTCAAGAGGTTTACGACGCGATAACCGCAGGTTCATTTGACGAAAACGGCGTGCGTGTTTCGCAAGGCATGATGGAGGCTCGCACGTTGTTTGTGGCACAGTCGCTTGGCCAGAACGACGAAAACGGAATCATTCGCAACAACCAGCTTGAGGCAATCGGGCGCATTGTTGGGCAAGGCCGAGACCTCGCATTCACCGGCGAAAACATCTACTTTACGCCCGATACTCCGAGCGAAGATTACCCGGCAAACCCGGACATTCCGACCGTTCCGTTGGGAGCCGACATCGGGCGCGCCTGGGTTCCTGGAGCGTTGGATTCAGGCGTCCAGCCTGCCAGTGACGACCAGTACGCATTGCAGATTTTGGGTCGAATCTACAGCAACATGAACCGATTTTCTTCGGTTCCCGAAGTGCAACAGATGGTCAAGGAATCATTGGGCCTTGACGTTTGGTTCGAGATTACTGGGCCAATGGCGGTGAATTGTCACATTATAAATTCCGCCCTTGCCTCACAGGACGCGATTTTGAAGTTGCAGGAATTCAGGGACGGCGTTGGTTTCGAGCAAAAGTATTTCGTACCATTCGCGGCAACGCTGGACGTTACTTTCGTGAAGGATTGACCATGGCAAACAGACTTTTCAGAATGGGCGACATCTGGGGACGAACGGCCTTACAGAACATTCCGTCCCCGCCTAACCAGGGCGTATCGTACCGATTGGGGAACGCTCTTACGCCGACGCAGATTGCCAACGGGTGGCCGTTCGGCGAAAAGGTGGATTCTACGGTCCTGAACGAGTACATGAACCGGCTGGCCCGATTCGCTGACCAACTGGACACGCAGGGAATTCTGTCATGGAGCCAGACGACGCCGTACACGACCGGCGCGTTGGTAATGGGAAGCGACAACAAGGTATATCAGTGCATTCTTCCTGATTCTATTCCGCCTGCGACCACAATCGGGTCGGACCCTACCGTATCAGGGAATCAGCACATTTGGCAATGGGCTTTCGCGCCGCCGCCTGTTATCGTCGCTACCCCGACCGAAACGATACAGGGGAGCGACAATGTGAAGGTTGTTTCGCCGTTCGGGCTGCTTAACGCTTTTGGCTACACCGTCACCGACAATGCGATGGGGTCTGGGCATCAAAGATTGCCCGGTGGTTTGATATTCCAATGGACTCGAAGGGGTCCATTCCTTGATAGCGGAGACGTGGCACAGGGAGTGTACAGCATTCAATTTCCCATTACGTTTCCCAATAGGGTTTTGTGGGCTTCATGCGCAAAGGGTATGTTGCCACAAGGTATTACAAATTCACCTCAAAGCTGTAACCATGTGTGGGCGATTCGACAGGATCAGTTATACAACAACGGATGCAATGTTCAACTGAACATTGAAAATGTTCGTTGCCAGCATGGTTCGTTTCCCATTGTTTTTGCTCTTGGCTACTAAAGAGGTCTTTGCGCGATTCAACCCAGAATAACGTTGTCCATCACGGAGGCCATGCAACGTTTTCCCGAAAATTTTAGCATTCGGTCGATGATTTTTGAACTCGATTTGGAATTACACTGGATAATGGAAGTAGGTGAGCGCAAGCTGCTATACAAACATCATCATCATTGAATATTGCAGAGGCTATGAACGTCCTTACGGCGACGGTGCTCAGCACGTCGCTGCGGGCGTACACTGGCCCCGACGTGGCCACATTTGACGTGTACCACGCTGAAACTCCCGCCGAAGTCGATTGGTACTTCCGCTATGGAATTTACGCAATCGACGATCTTTCGTTCGCCAACCCGATCATGTACGGCGACACGACCACCGGGGCGTCTGGCCTGTCTTCTCGGCTGGACATCCACGGCATTCTAGGGCAAATCCAGCCGTTGCCCGCGTCGGGCATGTACACGAATCTCGAATGGATTGACCGTTCGTTCCGTGCCGGCATTCTGATCGTGCCATTCATGAAATCCCAACTGGACGTCATGGTCGAGGGCCAGAAGTACGTGTTCCGGTGCGCCCAACAGCGCGGCGATGGCACAGGGCCTGTCACAAGCAACAACTGGAGTCAATGGCATGACAAAATCGTGGTCTGGTAATCTCCTGCGGGGAGGCTATCGAAACGTCGTAAGCCTCGCCATTGCCGCAATCCTGCTGCTCGGTGTTGCGACAATGGCCGTCGCAAGCCTTGGCGTCGTGGTTCCATACGCTGCGCTGAAATACAACGCGGGCGAAGCGGCCATTGTGAACACGCTCAACGGTGTGAACGGTGGACAGGCCGAAACATTCGACGAAACGAACCCCATCCTGTCGGGCGGCGTTCAGGTTCGCGATGGAACCTATTGGTTCTGGAAAACCGTAACAGGGATCGGCGGCACAAACCCGTTCCGGGGCTACGCACACCTCGGAGGTGCGAATCAGTCCGACGCCGATTCGCGGATTGCCTCGATTCAGATTTGGGGATGGCTGGACACGAATGGCAACGGCCAGGCTGATGCGGGAGACAAGACCACCGAATGGGTGAAATTGGCGGAGTTGAACCCGTCCGCTGGAAACGGGAACGCGGTCGGCTGGCAGATTACGCAGCCTCCGAGCGTCATTGGGCCGAATGGGGTGATCGAGACGGGCGATTGGATGGGCGACATTTTGCAGGGCCTAACGATCAATATGAAGCCCGGCGAGTCGTGGATTCTTCTCATTCGCGTCGTTGATACCGTTGGCAATGTTTCGACCATGCAAGGCGTCGGTGGCCCGGAGCGGTGGTGGTCGGGCGTGGCCGGTGGCGCCGGAAGCGAAATTGCGGGCGATCAGTACCTCGATTGCAATGGCAATACGCCTGGATCAACGGACCAGAGGATTAAGTCAAAGCAAGTGCTGTGGTGCTACGTGCAACGCGGCTGGTAACACTAAGGAAATGGTGAGAACATGCGAAAAAGTTGGATTTTCATGGTGCTGGCTTTGTTGGTGATTGCGGGCGCGATGTTCTGCCCGTGCGGTGCGCACGGACAGGACAACGCGGCGCTGAGCCGGAACGTGCATGAGTCAAAGGCTGCCGGAGATGTCCAGCAGGCCGTGACGCTTTCCCGCGAGATTGAGCAGTCGGACACCAAAGACGTTGAGTGGGCAAATAACGCCCGTGTCATGGCGGGTTTGATTCTGGAGACGGACGGAAAGACCGAGATGCTCGCCTACCTGACGGTCTCGTTCGAGGAGGCGGCGTCGATGGAGGGTGATGTCGGCGCCCAACGCATGAAGCAACTCAGCAGCGCATGTTACGACAAATGGGAAAACGATGCGATATCTGTCGCGCTGGCCAATCTGGATTTTCAGTACAATGGACCAACAGAGAACTACATCACGCGCATGCGGGGAATGATGATGGGATCCGGACAGCATGACGAGGCTCTGCAATTCATCGAGGACAACAAGGGCAATCTTGACACGCAATTCATCGTCAATGCGAAATTCTCCGTTGTCGAGCGCATGGCGCCGTCCGAAAAAATACGGCCCATGGCGGTCGAGTTTGCCATGACGACGGAAAGTCCTGTTCGGGCCGCCATCGCGCTTCGGTTTATCCTTCCGTCAGACGATGTATCTCTGTGTGCCGGGGCCACGGCACAGCAGATCGTCAACGGATACAAATTCGATATGCGGAGGAAGACTGGGCAGGTTGGAAACGTGCAACTCCTCGCGCTGGCCAACCAACTTGTCAGGGGTGGAAACGCCCGACCGCTGCGGGTGTCCCCTGAGTCGCTGGCGATGTCAGACAAACTTACCGAATCCCCTCTCGCCGAATTTTTGGTCCCGTTGCTCCGCGGAGATCATCGAACTGCGTTCGAGTACGCATTTGATCGGGCGAAGCACGCCGAACAAGACGACGAATACGTCCAGTGGATCAACGCGGCGGTCGGCGCGATCCGATGCATGGATCAATGTTACAACGGGCGCGCGTTGGAGTTCGTCCAATACATCAACGGAAAGACCGACGTGAACCCGATGGACGAGACGAGTCGAATCAGGGACGCTGACATGGCGACGGAGATGGAGGACACGCCGCAGATTGACGAAACAAAACCGAAAAATGAGGACGTTCCGGGAGACGACGCTGGCGGAGTCCTCCAACTACTCCAATGAAAACGTGGGGCTGCATAATCGCCGTTGCGGCGGTGTGGTTCTGTCTGTGTCTATTGCATTCGAGAGGCTGTAATGTACGCAATGCGGTACGTGGCGAACAAACGAAAGCGCAGGCTGGCAATGAAAATCCGTAACGGAATCGTTGCCGGTCTGATATGGGGCTCGATCCTGTACCTTGTGTCCGTGACAATACCAACCAAGGCGCAGGGTCGGCCCGAAGTACAACTCCCCGAACAACGAGTGACGGTTGCACCGCCAGTCGAATTTGGAGAAATCCTGTTCGATTGCATTCCGTCGCTGTCGGTGGAGTTTTCGGAGGAAGCCGCCACAACTTCACTTCCCAACAATGTGCCAGTGGCGGATGAATCCGAAGCCGAGTCCACGGTAGCGGGCCTCCAGTTCTCCTCCTTTCTGGCGGACGTTACCGTTGGACCGGCGGTTACAATCCTGGAGGCCGCCATGGTCGATGAGACAATCTATTCCATTGCCAGCGGAAAAGACGCACAGCCGCCTCCTCCGTGGGAATTGGGTGAGTTCGCATTCGTAGATAGCCAGTTCGACGGGGCCGTGGTCGATTCTGCCAGGCACACGGCCCTGTTGCTGTCGTGTGGCGACGAGGACATCCTGCACCAATACCTTTTGGACGAAGGGGTGAAGGTGTTGGACGCGAGAACCGTTCGGAAGCTGCCCGACGATTTTTTCTATGGGGTGATGGGCTACGAGTACGCAATGGCCTATTGCGAAACCGAGCGACAGATCATGTGCGAGGTTGTACACCGCTCCATTGTCGCCGTTCGATATGTCAAGGGGTCAGACGCAGCCGTTGATTACGTCAAAAACAACCCCGACCAGCGGTTCGTCGTGTTCGTGGATGAACACGGCCTATCGGTGGACGCCCTACGAACATTGGCCGGGGAGAACGTCGTGGCCGTGGTGGTAGGTCACTACCATCACGCCGACGACCCGGTGAGCGCGTTCGGGGATCGTGTCGCGGACATCGTGATGGTGGCCAGGTGTGTTCGTCTGGTCAGCGACGCGCCGATCCTGCTGGCCGTCAGCATGACGAACCTCATCACGCGCAAGTTCGAGCCGTCGTGGCTGGAATACTTTGGCGATGAGTTGGACAAATTCGACGGGTGGGCGATTTACAACTACGCCTTTTTCCCTGCCATCATGGAGGCACGCGACAACCCACGCGAGGCGGCATTGGCGCGGTATAGCCTGTCCGACAAACCATGCATTCTGGTGGAGTTCGCGGGCGTCGGCGTGGCCTACACGCCCGCACAGCGGCCCGCGATCGAAAAGACGTGGAAGGCCAAGGCCCACTACTTCGTGAAGGCCATGAAGGAGCAAGGCTGGCGGGGGCTGGTCACATGGTCGCAGACGCTTGACGACGCGAAAATAAAGGCCGACGCCTTGTGGGGTGCGCAATGACAATCGAGCTTTCAGCGGTTCCGATTGCCGGGGCGATTGTTACGGCCATTGTTGCCGCAATCGCGTGGGCGTTCCGCAAGATTTCCAACGCCAACGAACAACTGCTCGTGCAGGCGAAAGTTTTGGAACAGCATTCGAAGGCACTGGAAGCCCTTCTGCCCCGCGTGGCCAAACTGGAAACGGACATCGTAGCGGTTGAGGCACGGGCGGAGGAGCGGATGAAAAGCATCCACGAACATGGCAAGCGGCTGACAGACATCTACGAACAACTGGGCGAGTTGAAGCAAGACATGACACGGGCGTTGACCCTGCTGGAAGAAAAGAAATGACCCAACCCGTTGCCATAGAAAAATGGACACCCATCGAAACCTCGGTCGTTCTCGCGAGCGACCAGGGCGACCGCGTGAGCGTGTCTATCCGGCGGCAACAGTCGTCGCGAATCCTCTCGCGTGGTTATGTTCCGCACGGCACGCTGCCCAACGAGTGGTTCGAGGTCGGTGGTCTGATCGACACCGGCGGCCCAGGACTGGTGAGCGTGCCTGGCGTCAAGGCGTACGTCGAGGAAGTCATGCCCATTCTGTTCGGACTGTCACAGGGCTTCCCGCTGTTGTTTCAATGTTCAAGAAAGCATTGCAGATTTTACTGGTGCATCTTTGGAAATAGCATGACAGTCGTAGCCGGTTCGTTATCCGCATCGGGCGTTCCGATCCGGGATGAGTTCGGCGACGACGAACAAATTGTTTTGCTGTACCCGCCACCGGCGGACAGCGAGAAAGGAACTGTCGATGAACAATTACACAATGAGGCTGGTATGCACGCGGAAGTCGGACAAAGTGGAAACGCTGAACCTGACGCTGGCCATGGGCAACATGAGCCAGTCGGCGATGGATCGCATGGAGAAGGCTGCGGTTGCTGCGTACGGCCCGAATCGCCGTGGCACGGGGCCGCAGTTTAACGTCGCCCTGTTCGGAAGCCAGACCGGCAACGCGCCGCTGCGCAGCGACGACATGGGCGAGAAGGAAATGATGGAAATTCAGGCGTCGATGATTCAGGCCCTCACGGCGGAATTGGCGTACAACATGGGAAAGTAGGCGACGGACGCATTGGCGTCCACGAAGGCGGTGCATCCATGACATCTTCTGACGACGAAAACGACGTGTCGAAATGGCCGTGGTGGAAGATTGCCGGTGTGATCGTTGGATCGATCATCGCTGGGCTATACATCGTCTACAAGATGGCCGAAGCCGCTGCTGGCGGCGCGTTGAGATGAGGTTTCCGATGAGGAAAATTTTGATTTTGCTCGTGTTTTTCTCCCTGATGTCCGGCGGGTGCAATTTCCCATACTGCCACTACGTCTACAATCCGGATCCGGGCGCTATTCCACCCGATGGTCCGGGCGACGACGAAGCATTGACATTGCCCGATGATCCGATCATCGACCCGGAGCCTGAGACTGATCCCATCGACCCGCCGCCAGCAGAAAAGGTTTCGTTCACGGCGTACACGGTCAGACTTCGCGAAACGCTGATCGGCGATGCAAAGCCCACATCCGGTGTGAATGCCAACCTGGCGGACGTTAATGACTTCACCAGAATGTGGGAAGAAAGAAAATTTGTCGGAACCAACCCGGTCATCGTCAATGGCAAGGGATCAATTACCGTGATGCGCGATCGCGGTGCGTTGTCCAAGAGCAACTACATCGGCAACGCCGTCATGCTGGTGCCTGACCCTGACAAACAGTACACCGTGTCGTACGTCGCCAACGCCAATGATTCGACGGGATACCAACTGACCATCTGGTACGCGGACGGGACGCAGACGTACTGCGGCTCTCCTGGCATCAATGCGGACAAGAGCGTTGTGCAGGTGTCCACGTTCGGCAAAAAAGTTCTCGGTGTCGGGATTTCCTACTCGTCCCAGGTGTCTGGTGCCGTTTGTACATTTACAAACATCAAGATCGAGGAATACGGCGTGTTGACTCCGTATATTCCGTTCGGCGACGCCACGAAAGCAGTAGCCAACAATCGAGACATATTCATGTCGCGGAATTATGCCAACAGGGCTTCGACCCGAAATCCAAACCTTGTGCTGTCTGGCGTCAACCTGGCCCCATTCCCCTTCGCCAACTCGTGGAATGCCAACGGACAGGGCGGAGGGTGCCTGATAACACCCAGGCACATGATTGCAGCCCAACATTACTCGGGCACATGCAAGGTGGGTGACACGCAGTTGTTCGCCGCGATGGATAATACGGTTCATGCCCGCAAAATCACACACGTAAAAAATGTAGGCGGCGACATCAAATTGTGTCAACTGGACGAGGACCTTCCCGCAGAGATCGGTTTTGCTCGCGTGCTTCCGAAAGACTATGCGGCCTACCTGTCGGATGCCGTTGGCTACAACCGAATTACGGGATTCTATTCGGACAAAAACAAGCGGGTCTATGTCGCGTCCGTTCGTTTTGGGAACTCATTTACCCTGTCAAACCAGCGGATCACTCCTGTTGGCGGAACGATGTTTGACCAGGACGATCAGGGACGCAACATATCGGTCGCTACGGATCCGTGGTACACCACCGTAGTATCCGGTGACAGCGGGTCTCCGGTATGGTTTGTCGATGCCGACAACAATATGGTTCTGATTGGCACGTTCTACACGGCGACATCCGGCCCATTCGTGTCAGCCTACTACGACGCAATCAATGATCAACTCAAGGCGTGGGGAAGCGATTACCGGCTGACCGACGCCGACATGACACCCTACGTCAAAACGGAAAAGGAGACTCCATGAAGCAAGCGATTGTATTGTTGGTTCTGTGTTCTCTGTTTGCCGGCGGATGCGCCTCCGACCGCGCCACGCTTGACCACCGGGCTGCCGTGATGAACGGGATCGCCGACAAAATCAACAGCGGCACCGCTCTCGACCTCCAGGCCAATGCCCTCGACGTGGCGTGGGCATTGGAGAACGAACGTAGAGCGGCGGTGAATCTTCGCGATTCGGCCTACTGGCGGAAGCCGACGTACCCGTATTCGGCAAAGAGACCCACGGCGTTGCCGTGGAAGCCCGAAGACGACATTCCGCCAGGTCGATGAAGCTGGTAGTGGAACCCCGCGATCGGTGTCCGTTCGCGGGGTGTCCACACCAAGGCACGCTACATGCCCATCGGGTCGGAACACAGAGCCGTGGGCGACACAAAGGAACGGTCAGGTCTGTAGGCCGTCCAAGGGAGAAAAAAATGAGCGAAGGAAATGACGAGGCCCTTGTGGCCGATGAATCTGCCGCCACCAAAGAAACACCTTCCACGCCACCGCCCACGCCGCCGGTGCTGTCTGTGTTCAATTTTGACGCGGCCATGAAAGTCTGTACCGGCAATAAATATGCCGTCGATTTTCTGACAGCGAACCGTGCACGGCTGGAGCAACTGGGTACGGAGGCCGGGTGGGCGATTCTGCTGGAGATCATGTCCCTGTTCGCCGCGCAGAAGAATGCTGAGGCGTGGGAGAAGTTCTACGGCAAGGATTCGTCGTGGGAGACACTCGCCCAGGGCGCGGCACAGGATGTTACGAACACGGCAGCCATGGCCAATCGGTGGGCGGCGGCGGCGCAATTGCTCCGCGACACAGGAGCGTACGCCGTCAGCGCCTTGCTGATGATCGTACTGTCCGGGTTTCGCGGCTAGGGGGTTGGCCGCGTGGAAATTACTGGGAGCCATGAGCATGGACATGTTGAAACAATTTCTTAATGATTACGCGCGTCCGTTCCTCGTGAAATACGTCACGCGAGGCCTGACGTATGGCGCGACGGCCATTAGCGCGAAGCTGGCAATTTTCGCGCCCGACGAAGACACGGTGACGAAGGTGGCTGGCTGGGTCACGGCGGGTGCTCTTGCCGGCGTAGCCATGCTCATCGACTGGATTCACCATCGGAAAGACCGTGGCGAGGCGGCTAAGCCAACTAGCTGATTAGCTGCTAATGAAAGATAAATTAGAAGATCGAATTTCCCCCGGCGCCCTGTGGGTGTCCGGGGGATTTCGTTTCAATCGCCGCCCGTTTTTATGATCGTCACGACGGCCTTCCCGATGGCCACGCTTTCAGCATCCGGACCGGTTCCGATCCCCAACAGGCCGATCTCGCGAGCGACGCCCTCCATGTTTCTGGCGGCGACGGCCTGTAGGATTCGCCGCGCGTGCTCTACAGGCATGCTCGGTATGTCTCTGTCCGTCATGCGCTCGTGCGATATGGCATCAATAATTGCTTCGGAGAGCCTTTTGCACATTGTTTCTGGCAAGCTGCTCACCAGGCGAATACAGAACGGGTGTCCCGGCGCCGGCGTCCATTCCCCTCTGGAGAACGTGTCACAGTCGGTGTCCACGTCATCGTCAGGCTGGACGCAGGAACAGAACACACTGTCACCGTCCGCCATGTCCACCATTGCGAAGACGAGTGTGTGTCCGAGGAATCCTTCGCCGTCTTTGGTCATTTGGATTCGCATGGCTTCTCCTTCTTTTTGGATTTCCGTTTCGGCTTCCCGTACAGCCATGTCCTGACCCGCTCCGAGACAGCCCGCAGCCGTTCGTCCGGGAATCGTTGTCGGTATACGCTGGTCATGTCGGCCTGGTGGGGCCGGTGGCCCATGACTAGCTTAACGGCGGCACCGTCGAGCGATTCATCGGCGATGGTGCAGAACGTCCGGCGAAGGTCGTAGAAGCTGTGCTTGGTCCCGAGCGACCTGGCGAGGGTCAAAAATTCCGCGCCAACGGCATCGTTTTTCCCCGTCTCCCCGGTTTCGCTGTAGCTGATGTAGGGCCGTCGTTTTTTGGTTATGAACACGATGTTCTTCAGGTCGTCAGGCAGTGGGCCGTGACGCTCGATCATTTTCTCGCGTCGCTTTAGGGACACCTTGATAGCCGTCACGGTTTCGGGCCACAGTGCGGCCCGTCGTTTTTCCTCCGTCTTCGATCGACTGTTGTCGAGAATTCCGGCCTTCAGATCAAGGTCGGGCAGTTTCAGCACAGCGCAATCCGTGTTGCCCAGTCCGGCATTGATGCCAAGCAGGATCATCGCCCGTAGATTGAGCAGTTGCCCATGTGCCGCATTTTGGGCTGCGTCGAGCATGGCGTGAATCTCGTCGGGCTTCATGTCCCGTGGACCGCCTTCACGAAGGGCCTTTCGGCGGACCCGTAGCGGTGGCGGCGAAAACTCCCCGCCGTACTCGGGCAGTTCGTCGATGATCTTGGCCTTTTCCTTCGCCCAAGTGAACATCGCTCGGATGCGTATGATTATGTTCGTGATGGTGGTGGCGTTGCGCCCCTCGGCGATAGCCTCGCGTAGCCGGCGGAAATCTTCCATCGCCAGCGTATTCACCGGGCGCTTGTCGCCGAGCACGTTGGCCGCAATATTGGCGTCACGCTTGCAGTCGCGGAAGTGTTGGCGGCTCAGTTCGCCGACAGCCAGGGCGGCGCTCTTGGCGTCAATGTAGCGGTCGGCAAGTTCCAGCATGGCCATACCGTCCGGCAACGGCGGGGGCTTTCCGGCGTAGAGGTAGTCACGTTCCTTGAGATACTTGTCCAGGGCACCCTTGTGATCGTCCCACGGGCCGAAGTAGAAAAATTTCCCTCGGATTTTTTTTGCCCAGACCCCTGCGGCGTGCGGAAAAAGTGGGAATTCCTTGTACGGTTTGGATGGTTTCTTGGCCTTCATGCCTCTAGCCTACGCAATGCCATGCCATATAGTCAAGGTATTAGCTGGTGTAGCAAATGGTGTAGAAGTCTGTTTGGCGGCTTATAGGATCTTTAAAAACCCCTGCAAAACCTATTGTGCCCGGGAGGATTCGAACCTCCGACCTGCGGTTTAGGAAACCGCCGCTCTATCCTACTGAGCTACGGGCGCGCGGCAAAACGTCAATGATATCCGCGTTTTTGGTCGCTTGCCAATCAATTCCACCAAACGACCGGGTCTTTCGGTTCTCGTGGCGTGAACGAATGATTCGTTCGAGGGAACCGTTCAGCCAGTAGCCAGTAGCCATCAGGTATGGTGGAATTTGTTGTTGCTCACACGATCCACGGGTTTCGCTATACGACAATACGTTGCCGCTCTCATTGTTTTTTTCGCCCTCGCTCTTCCATACCTATTGGCTACTGACTATTAGCTACTGGCTGAGCGGTTCCCTCGACCAGGCGGTTCCTTTGCGACACGAGAACGGAAAGCCCCTGCAAACGGCGACACAAACCTTGACGCTTGGCACGCTTCATGCTCCAATAGCTTCAAGGAGTTACGATGAGTACTGTAAAATTTATGTCGGGCGAGACGATTCCGCTTGAAATGCACCGGGTGCGGATGGTGCAAAAGGTCAACCTGATCCCCGTTGAAGAACGTCTGCAGGCCATGGAAGATGCGGGGTTTAACACGTTTTTGCTGAAAAACCGCGATGTATTTCTGGACATGCTGACCGACTCGGGCGTCAATGCCATGAGCGAAAATCAATACGCCGCCATGCTGAACGCCGACGACAGCTACGCGGGATCCGAAACGTTTTACCGCCTGGAGAGGGTGCTACAGGGCATGTTCCACATGCCGCACTTTCTGCCCGCACACCAAGGCAGAGCGTGCGAGAATATTCTCTGCCAGACGCTGGTGAAGCCAGGGTCGACGGTGCTTACCAATTATCACTTTACCACCACGCTGGAACACATCATGCGAAACGGTGGCGAGGTGGTGGAGGTGATTTCCGATGAGGGGCTGAAGATCAGTAGCGACGCGCCGTTCAAGGGCGATATTGACATAAAGAAATTGACCGAGGCCATTTCACGCATCGGCAAGGAAAACATCAGTTTTGTCCGCATCGAGGCGGGAACGAACCTGGTCGGCGGCCAGCCCGTGTCCGTTAAAAATGTGCGCGACGTTTCGCGCATTTGCAAGGAGCACGGAATCATCCTGATTTACGATGCGAGCCTGATGGCTGACAATCTGTACTTTATCAAAACGCGTGAGGTGGGGTTTGAAAACACGCCCATCAAAGACATCATATACGAGTTGGCCTCGCATATGGACATCATCTATTTTTCCGGCAGAAAACTGGGGGCCGCACGCGGCGGTGGCATCTTGACGGGCGACCATGCCCTGTTTGTCAAAATGCGCGAACTTGTGCCGCTTTTTGAGGGGTTTTTAACCTACGGCGGCATGTCGGTGCGCGAGATGGAGGCCATGGCCGTGGGACTTCAGGAGACGTTCGACTTCCAGGTGATCAGCCAGACCCCGATTTTCGTGGAGGCCATGTGTGGGGAATTGGCGAAGGTGGGCGTGCCGCACGTGACCCCACCGGGCGGTTTGGGCGCCCATCTGGATGCGGGAGCGTTTTGCGCCCACATTCCCCAGACGCACTTCCCGGCAGGCGCGCTGGCGGCGGCCTTGTTTATCGCAAGCGGGGTACGAGGCATGGAGCGCGGCACGCTGAGCGAAAAGCGCCTGGCGGACGGCACGCAAAAATTCGCCGAGATGGAGTTGGTTCGCCTTGCGTTCCCCAAACGCGTGTACACGTTCTCGCAAGTCAAATACACGGCGGACCGATTGGCCTGGCTGTATCAAAACCGCAAGTTGATCGGCGGCTTGGAGTTTGTGGAAGAGCCCAAAGTGCTGCGATTCTTCTTCGGACGCCTGAAGCCTGTAGGCAATTGGCCTGAACGCCTGGCCAAAAAGTTCCGCGAGGATTTCGGGGAGAGTTTGTAGCGATTGCCGCATCATTTACGGATATCGCGAATACTGGGTTTCCTTGGCAACTCAGGAAATTTGCATCAAAATTCGACACGACAGCAACGTTACATGGAAACGAACGGATTGGGCCTCCCCGACCTCGCGCGGGATGGCCGGCCCACAGCCCCAACGGGGCGTCTTGGGTAGCCCCGGGTGAGCGGTACGCCGCGAACCCTGGGCTATATACAACGCTGCTTCGCGGCTGCGTATCGGCACTCCAACGCGAGGTCGGGAGGCCGCCCTGCTATCTTCAACTCCTTACAGTACAAGGCAAGCCATCGTTACGACACGGCCGTAATCGCGGTGATGAGGACGATGTCTTCGACGCTGCATCCGCGGGAGAGGTCGTTGATGGGTTTGGCGCAGCCCATGAGCAAGGGGCCCAGGGCGGTGGCTCGGCCGAGGCGTTCGACGAGTTTGTAGGCGATGTTGCCGCAGGAGAGGTCGGGGAAGACGAGGGTGTTTGCCCGGCCTGCGACGGAGGAGCCTTTGGCTTTTCGTGAGCCGATGTCGGGGATGATCGCGGCGTCGAGTTGGAGTTCGCCGTCGATGTTGAGGTCGGGTCGTCGCTGCTGGGCGAGTTTGGTGGCGTCGATGACTTTCTGGACGGCCGGGCTGTACGCGGAACCTTTCGTGGAGAACGAAAGCATGGCGACGCAGGGTTCGACGCCTAGCAGGGCCTGGCATGCGGCGGCGGCGGCGACGGCGATGTCGGCGAGTTGCTCGACGGTCGGCTCGGGAAGGACGCCGGTATCGGCGAAGATGACGCTGCCGTCGACGCCGACTTCGGGGATGATGGTGTTCATGATGCTGCACGCGGAGAGGGTTTTGATTCCCGGCGTCGTGCCCACGCCGAAGAGGGCGCTGCGTACGGTATCGGCGGTCGGGCAGATGCTGCCGACGACCATCCCGTCGGCGTGGCCGGCGCCGACCAGTTGGCCGCCGTAGTAGACAACGTCGGCAAGCATGGTGTCGGCGTCGGCGGGCGTCATGCCCTTGGCTTTTCGTTTTTCGTACAGCCGGTCGACGAGTTCGCCGCGACGGGGGTCGGTCATGTGATTGCGAACCGTCACGCCGGCCAGGTCGACGCCGTTGTCGCGGGCAAGTTGGTTGACGGCGGATTCGTCACCCAGCACGGAGACGCGCGCGTAGCGGAGGTCGGTGATTTTCCGGGCAGCCTGCAGCACGCGAAGGTCGTGGGCTTCGGGCAGGAGGATGTGCTTGTTGGCACGGATGGCGTTTTGCGTGATTCGTTCGAGAACGGTGTTGCTCATTGCGTCAAAGCCCTTTACGTTGTACCATTCGATATATCGTCATGCAGACGGCGTTATGATTATACCGCGCGGTGGGCGATATTGTCGAGAGGGTCGCCGCCGGGTAGGCGGTGAGGGTGTACGTCGCGTTTGCAGGTAGCTAACCTGGCCGCAGGCCCTGCCATTTTGCGTTGTAAAACGGGCCAGGCGACAGGAGCGTTTTACAACGCAAAATGGCAGGGCCTGCGGCCAGGTTATGGCTTTACAGCGAGTGCTTGTTGTATTGTCGTTGTGGAAATATCGTGTCGATTGAGTCAACGTGAATCAACAATTCGTACGCACGCCCTGCGGTGGGTGGGCAAGGCGCAGGTGCCGCTGGCTGCGGCGGTCGGCATGGTGGTGATGTATCACCTGGTCTGGCCTGCGGTGAGGCCTTTCGATCCGGGCATGCCGTTGTCGTTCGTGTTGTCGGCCAATCAGGACCAGTGGCTGACATTCACGCTGGCGGTGTTGGGGCTGACCGCGGCGTGCGGTGTGTTGTTGGTGTCGGCGCGGGCGGAGGCGGCGTTTTTCGCCGTGGCGGCCGGCGCGGGCGGCGTGGTTCTTTGCGGCGAGCCTTTCCGCGCCCTGCTTCAGTACGACACGCTGGGCGTCTCAACGCTTTTTTCCCGGCTGACGATGGAGACGTGGATTCTCACGGGCACGATGCTGGCGGCCTGGTTTTTCGTGCTGTTGCTGCGGAGCGTGGTAACGTGGCTCCGCCCCGGCTGGGCGTGGCAAAAGCCCGCGTTGGCCGACGATGACGAACCCGCGCCCAAGGCGGGCGAGGTATGGCAGCGCGGGATCATGTGTTTGTTCATCGCGGTAGTGCTGGCCGGGGCGTTGTTGCTGCTGCTGCAAAAGGCCGACGACCGCGGGCAGGTGATTTTCGCGGTGAGCGCGAGCTTTTTCCTGGCCATGTTGGCGGCCAATCAGGCGGCGCCGGGGCCGTTCGGGCTGGTGGCGATGCTGTTGCCGCCCATGGTGGCGACGCTGATGTACGCCCTCGATGGCAGAACGATCTTCCCGCCGACGCCGCAAGGCTGGGCGCACGTCAAACCCTACGCGATGGTCCTGCCGCTGGACTGGGCAACGTTCGGGACGGCCGGGGCGATGCTGGGCTACTGCGCCAGCGCCCGCCTGACGGAACTCCGCGCCGCCGCGGACGAGGACGACGAAGACGACGACGAACACGCGAATGAACACGCGGACGAGACCGTAAATGAAAACGCCGAATCGTCCTCGCAAGTCGAAAATTTTTCGGACATAGGCACGGAAATCGTATCCCGTGAAGAGATTGACGCAAAGGACAAAGGAAGGAATCCCATGAGGCTTGGCATTCAGTTGTTTACGTTGCGGGAGTTTTGCAAGACGATGCCCGATATTGTGCAGACGCTCAAGAAAGTGCGGCAGATCGGGTATACCGCCGTGCAGGTTTCGGGCGTCGGGCCTGTCGATCCGCTGGAATTGGCCAAGGCCCTCCAGGATGCGGGTCTCGCGGTGGCGGGCACGCACATGGGGTGGGACCGCTTTCTGAAGGAGACCGACGCCGTCATCGCCACGCACAAGGCGTGGGGGACGACGCATTCCGCCATCGGCGCGCTGCCGCTGGAATACTACACGCCCGACGGCCTGAAACGTTTCCTCGACGAACTCGCCGCCGTCGCGCCGAAACTGATCGCCGAGGGACTCGACTTCTCCTTCCACAATCACAATATCGAATTCGTAAAGTTCGACGGAAAAACCATGCTCGACTGGCTGTACGAAAATTCCGACCCCGCGCAGCTCAAAGCCGAGATCGACACCTACTGGGTGCAGGCCGGCGGCGGGACGCCACAGGAATGGGTCGCGAAATTCCCTGGCCGGCAGCCCATGCTGCACCTGAAGGACTACACGATGGCCGCCGTGGCTGGGCAGTTCCAGCCTCGATTCGCGCCAGTGGGCGAGGGCAACCTGAATTGGCCCGCCATCCTCCAGGCCGCTCGCGGCGCCGGCGTCGAATGGTGCCTCGTCGAACAGGACGACTGCTACGGCATCGACCCGTTCGAAGCCATCGCCACCAGCTACCGAAACCTCAAGGCAATGGGACTGGAATAAGCCCCCGTACATTTTTTGGCCACGAATACCGCGAATACCGCGAATTCTCAGGGCCATCGTATCTAAAAAGGCCCATTTTTAGGCTGTAGGCTGTGGGCTGTAGGCTGTAGGTTGATTGGGTAGCCCCCTGCTCCGCTCTGCGAGCTACGCAGGGAGCGATACTCCGCGAACCTTGGAGACAGAGGTGCTTTTCGGAACTCTGTTATCGTGCCTGACGCCACTGGCCGAGGTCGCGCCGTCACGCAAAGGCGGCCGCGAACAACTCGCACGTTCCCCAGGGCGCGTCGTTCGAAACCGTACAGGCCCGCGTGCCCGTCCTCGGCCAGTGGCGTCAGGCACGATGAGGAAATGAAAAAAGCCTTGTACCGTTCGAAAATCCGAAACTCGAAGCACGAAATACGAAACAAATTCCAACGTTTCAACACAGAAAATCCCAAACGGCACTTCAATGTCCTGGACACTGAAATGCCGTTTGGAGTTTGGAAATTTTCTTCTTTTGGAATTTGTTTCGTATTTCGTGCTTCGAGCTTCGGATTTACTTCCTGCCTGTCGAGCGGACCTCTTCCTTGATGCGTTGGATGTGGCCTCGGCCGAGGGCTTTGACTTCGCAGCCCAGTTCGAAGTAGCGGCGGATGCGGTCATCGCTGAGGATGCCGAAGCAGTCGATCACCGCGATCGGCCCGCCGGCGGCTTTGACGACCTCTTCCGGCGCCAGGTCCAGATACGGCTTGTGACGCACCGCCAGCACCAGTGCGTCGACACCCTTGAGCGAGCCCATCAAATCCTTCTCCACCCGCAGATGCACCAGGTCGTCCTGGTTGCGGAAGAAGCGGCTCCAACTGTGGCCGGGCGCGGGGTAATCGGCCTGCGACTCCAACTCGTACCAGTGGTCGACGTACGGGTCATGCACGCGAAGTTCGGCGCCCATTTCCGTGAGTTTGCGGACCACCAGTTCGCTGCCGCTGTACCGCGTGTCGCCCACGTCTTCGCGATAGCTCGCGCCCGCCAGCAGCACCGAACTGCCCGCGATGTATTTGCCCATGTTCCGCAACGCGTCGCGAACCAGCTCCGCCGCGTGCAGGCCGCGCGTGTCGTTGATGTCGATGGCCGTCGTGGACATCTTGAAAATCGTGTCGCCGTCCTCAAACCCAAGAATGTGCTTGTACGCCCAGTAACCAAGCCCGCCGTCTTTGGGCAGGCAGTAGCCGCCGATGCCGGGGCCAGGGAAAATAATGTTGCTGTGTGTCGGCCTCATCTTGATGGCCGCGATGACCTTCATCAAATCCACGCCGTTGCGTTCGGCGAAAATGCTCCACTCGTTCAGGAACGCCAGCGTCGTCGCGCGATAACTGTTCTCGACGATCTTGGTCGTCTCGCTCTCGATGGGGCGGTCCATGACGGTCAGCGGGAATTTCTCGACATTGAGCACTTCGCTGAGGAATTTCACGACGCGCTCGCGGGCTTCCTTGTTCACGCCGCTGCACACCCGCCAGAAGTCGCGGATCGAACTGACGTATTCCTTGCCGGGCATGACGCGTTCGAAGCTGTGCGCCAACAGCGGGCTGGCGTCGATGCCGCGGCGGGCGAACGCCTTTTTCATGATCGGCAGCGCGACGAATTCCGTCGTGCCCGGCGCGACGGTGGTTTCGATCAGCACCATGCAGTGCGGCTGAATTTTGTCGCCGATGGTCTTCATCGTCGCTTCGAGGGCAGCCATCTCCGCTTCGCCGGTGCGGAGGTTGCCCAGATGTTTTTTCGAGTAGTCGCACTGCACGTCGACGACGACGCAGTCGGCCAGCTTGAGGCAGTCGCTGTTAAACGTGGCTGTCAGGGTTTTCTTCTCCGTCACGCAGCGGGCGATCATGGGATCGACTTCGGGGTCTTCGGCCTTGACGGGGCTTTCGCCGCGGTTGAGCAGCGGGATTTTCCAGAAACTGCGGGTGCTGGGTCGCTGGCAGCCGATGACGAATTTACTGCTCTTGCCGGTTTCTTTGTCGGTCGTGTCGGCGATAATGGCGGCCATCACGGCCCCGACGAACCCCACGCCCATCACGACCACGATCTCCTTGCCTTCGCTCCGCGCCGCCGCCACCAGCTTCTCCAGCCGGGCCAACTCGGGGGCGTACTCTTCCTTCTTCGGCAACGCAAACTTTTCGCCAGCAGGACTTACAGAAAACTCGCTCATGAAATCTCCCAATAATTAGTTCATCTATCGCTTTATCGGCCAAATCGGCGAAACCGGCCAGTAAAACGATTATAGGCATTTACCGGGAAAGCGTCGTGGGGAAAAAACCGGCAAGAAACCACAACGCCCGCCGGCGCCGGGCGGCGTCAGCGGGCGTTTTTCATGGGAGCGGGAGGATTCGAACCTCCGAAGGGCGGAGCCCGACAGATTTACAGTCTGTTCCCTTTGGCCACTCGGGCACACTCCCGTGAAACGGGAAAAAGAACAATATCCAAGGAAAACGCCGTAGTCAAGGAATTTTTGCCACACACGCAGGGCGAACGCATCTTAAAAGGCCCATTTTTCGGCTGTAGACTGTAGGCTGTAGGTTGATTTTCCGTCACGAAAAACCTGTCGCAGAGGCATGTCCCCTACAGCCTACAGCCCACAGCCTTTTCGCGAAAAAACGCGGAAATTTAGATGCGATGGCCCTGGCCACGCACGCCTCCTGTGACAGTGATGTCATATTTTGCTTCCAATTGATACAAAAACAGTATATATTCATTCCCATGAAAACCGTTCGAAACATCGTGAAGATTGACGAATCGCGTTGTAACGGCTGCGGCGTGTGTATTCCCCGTTGCGCGGAGGGCGCGATTCGGATTGTCGACGGCAAGGCCAGGCTGATGGGCGAGAATTTGTGCGACGGCCTGGGGGCATGTCTCGGGCATTGCCCGATGGATGCGATCACGGTTGAAGCGTGTGCAGCGGACGCGTTTGATGAGGAGGCGGTGCGCGTGCATCTGGCGGTGGAGCACGACGCGAAGTGGGTGCTGGAGCACGCCAGGCAGACCGCCGCCGCTGGATGTCCGAGCGGCGGCGGTTGCCCCGGCACGGCCTCCCGTGAGTTGACGCCGCGCGTTGCTGCCGCCTGCGACTGCGACGCTGCCCCGGTCGATCACGCGACGAGCGAACTGCGTCATTGGCCGGTGCAGTTGTCGCTCGTGCCGACGCACGGGGCCATGTGGCGCGACGCCGACGTGCTCGTCGCCGCCGACTGCGTGAGCGTCGCCTACCCGGCCTTCCAGCGGCTGCTGGCGGGCAAGAGCGTGATCATCGCCTGTCCGAAACTCGACGACGTCGGGCCTTACGAAGCCAAACTGGCGGCCATCTTTACCGAAAATTCCATCCGCTCGGTCACGGTGGCCCACATGGAAGTCCCCTGCTGCGGCGGCATCGTGCGCCTCGTCGCCACGGCCCTGGCCCGCGCCGGTCGATCGGACCTCCACCCGCGCGACGTGACCGTCGGCATCGACGGGATGTTGCGCACGACATAAAACCGCAACCAAAACCATGCCATTGCCCGATGTTGAAAACAACGTGGCTACCTCCACAGTCTCGCGCGATGCGTGCCGGCACACAGCCGCGAAGCGGCGGCGTGTTTAGCGACTGCTGCGAAAGGACAGGGAGGACAATCGGTTGTTTGTCGATACGAAAAACTTATACGTTGTTTTGTAACTCTACTTAGCGACGATACCAACGGCGCGTTATACTTGGCACGATCATGACTGACACTGACACGATCCGCCCCGTTATTGGCATGGAGATTCACGTGGAGCTGGCGACCGCGACGAAGTTGACGTGTCGTTGCCGCAACCGGTTTGGCGATCCGCCCAACACCAACGTGTGTCCGGGCTGTGTCGGCATGCCCGGCGTGCTGCCGGTGATGAGCGAGGCCGCGGTGGACCTGGCGATGAAGGTTGGTCTGGCGCTCAATTGCACCGTGGCCGAGCACACCACGTGGTATCGCAAAAGTTATTTTTACCCTGATATTCCGCACAATTTCCAGCTCAGCCAGTTCGAGCCTCCGCTGTCTGGCGACGGCTGGCTTGACGTGCCGCTCGCCGACGGCTCGACGAAGCGTGTCCGCGTTCGGCGGGCGCATCTGGAGGAGGACGCCGGGAAAAACGTGCACGATGCCCTCGGCCACACGGGCGTGGACCTCAACCGCGCGGGCGTGCCGCTGGTGGAGATCGTCAGCCAGCCGGACATGAACACCGTCGAGGAGGTCGTCGGCTACGCCAAGGCGATTCATCGGCTGGTGCGATGGCTCGGCGCGAGCGAGGCGAACATGCAGATGGGGCACATCCGGTTCGAGCCGAACATCAACCTGCACATCACGCGCGGCGGGCGGGTGTACAAGACGCCCATCACCGAGGTGAAGAACCTCAACAGTTTCCGCAGCCTGGAGCGGGCGACGGCGTACGAGATCACGCGGCAGTACGAGCAGTGGCAGGCCGACCCGGAGGGATTTTCGATCGCGAAGATCGGCAAGAAAAATCGTGGTTTCGACGACGATCGCGGCGTGACGGTGTTCCAGCGGGAGAAGGAAGCGGCCCATGAATACCGTTATTGTCCCGAGCCGGATTTGCTGCCGGTTCGTGTGGATGCGGCATGGCGGGATCGGGTGGCTGCGAGCGTGGGCGAGCTGCCGCTGGCGAGACGGGCGCGGTACATGGAGCAGCACGGACTGACGTTCAAGGAGGCCGACGCGTTGACGCAGGACGCGGCCACGGGGAACCTGCTGGACACGGCGGTGTCGGCGGGCGCGGAGGCCAAGCGCGTGACGAATCTGTTGCTGGGGCGCGGTGCGGCCATCGCGAATGAGCGCGGGTGCGACATCGCGGCGATCGGCGTAACGGCGGCGCAGGTGACGGAGTTGGCGACGATGCTGTCGGCGGGCGAGATCAACGCGACGTCGGCGGCGAAGGTGTTTGACGAACTGGCGGGCCTGGCCGCGACGAAGCGAGACGAGGCCATTTCCGCCAAGGTGCTGGCGGAGACATTGGGGCTGCTGGCGGTAAAGGACACCGCGGCGGTGGAGGCGTGGGTGGACGAGGCGATCGCCGCCAATCCGCAGGCCGTTGCGGACGTCAAGGAAGGCGGCAAGAAACTCCAGAAGGCGTTCGGCTTCCTGATGGGCCAGGTGATGCAGAAATCCAAAGGCACCGCCCCCCCCGCCGACGTGCGCCGGGTGCTGGAAGAGAAGTTGAAATAACGCCGGGAATCCTTGGCATGATGACGTAACTTGTAGTACAACGTGGTTTGCAAAGGAGCCATGATGTCCACGGTGCAACTCTTCGTGCCAGGGCGGGTGTGTCTGTTCGGGGAGCATAGCGACTGGGCGGCGGAGTTGGGCGTGCATCGGGGGCATTGCCTGGTGATCGGGACGGACCAGGGACTTCACGCGACCGCGGGGGCGTGCGACGAGTTTATCGTCACCGCGCCGTCGCAGAGCGGCCCGGCGCCATTGAGGCGGTTGTGGCTGCCCTGGCGGGTCGACGCGTTGCGGCAGGCGGCGGGCGACCCGGACGAATTTTTCCGCTACGCCGCCGGCGTGGCGTGCTTGATGCACGATCTGCGAGGCGTGCGGGGCGGGATCGAACTGGTCATTCAGGCGATGGATCTGCCGCTCAAAAAAGGCGTGGCCAGCTCGGCGGCGGTATGCATTCTCGTGGCCAAGGCGTTCGACGCCGTGTACGGCCTGCACCTGTTCCCGCACGAATTGATGGAGTTGGCCTACCAGGGCGAGAAGCTCACCGCCAGCCAATGCGGGCGGATGGATCAGGCGTGCATTTACGGAAAAACGCCCGTGTTGCTGACGTTTGAGGGCGGGGCCGGCGAGGCTGGGCAGGCGCGGCCTCGCGTGGAACCGCTCTTTCCGCGTCGGGCGGTGGAGATGCTGCTGGTGGATCTGGCGGGCGAGAAGGACACGGTGGGCATCTTGTCGGATTTGCGTCGCGCGTACGGGGAACAGTCGATGTTGCGCGATGCGCTCGGGCCTGACAATGAGCAGGTGGTCCGTCGCGCGTACGCGGCGCTGGAGGCCGGCAGCGCGGCAGATCTGGGCGTGTTGATGACGGCCGCCCAGCGGCTCTTCGACGCGAAGGTCGCGCCGCACTCGCCGCACCTGGCCAGTCCGCTGCTGCACGCGGTGCTGTCGCTGGAGGGGCTTGGGCAGTGGGTCACCGGAGGCAAGGGCGTCGGCAGCCAGGGCGACGGCACGGCCCAGTTCGTCGCCCGCGACGCCGCCAGCCGAGATGCCGCCGCCGCCCACATCACCCACCACTTCCCCACCATGCGATGCTTCCCGCTGACGATCCCGGCAAGGCAGTGACAAGCGACAAGGGTTTGCGGTACGTGTGGGTAAAAAACCGTCTGTTCGAGGGAAGCGTATCGTTGATTCGTTAACTCGTTAATACGTTAACTCGTGCCTTTCACTCGAATGTACGAGTTAACGAATTAACGAAACGCTTCCCTCGAACCGGCGGCCCGATTTCAGGCGCACGTCACGTCAGGGCGAACGCATGTACCGTGACGCGGGCGTCCCGCCCGCGTCCGGCGGTGACATGTCTTGTTTTTCGCATGACGTCACCCGTGTGGAACGGTCTGCGAGGGCAAGATGCCCTCGCCACACGCGGGCGAGACGCCCGCGTCACGGTACATGCGTTCGCCCTGCTGCGGCCAGTCACGCCACGTGCCAAGTCAGCGAACGAACAGGGATACTACATGCGTTTGCCCTGCACGTCACGCAAACGAAATTGATTCTTCGCCGCGGCTTTGCTATGCTCATTCCGTCGCCCCGCGTGTGTTGCGGGGCGTTTGACGTTATGCCGCTCTAGGCTCCAAGGAGTTGCCCGTGACGGTTGCCTCGCCTGTTTCTCTCGCCGATGCCTCCTCGACGCTGACGCCCGCGCAGCGGTCGCGCGGGACGGTGTTTCTGTGTTTGGCCGTGGCGCTGGTCGGCTTTACGATGACGGTTCAGATGGCCCTGAACGCGAACTTCCTCGCCGAGGACATCGGCGTCACCGGGGAGCAGATGGGGCAGATCGAGGCCGCCCGCGAGTTGTGCGGCATTACCGCGTTTTTTCTGCTGGCGCTGCTGGCGGGTATCGCCGAGCCCCTGATCGGCGCGGCGATGCTGCTCTTCGTCGCCGTCGGCCTGGGCGCGTACGCGTACGTACCGCAGAACTACCTGTTCGTGCTGGGGCTGAGTTTGATCTGGAGTCAAGGCCTGCACATCTGGATGCCGCTGCCAAACTCGATGGCGCTGGGTCTGGCCGAGCCGGGCAAGGCAGGCCGCAAGCTGGGGCTGCTGGCGGCGGCGGGCGCGATGGGCGCGTTCTGCGGGCTTGGCGTGGCGATGACCATTCTGCATTGGGGCGGCTCGGTCCGCATGACGTACATCGCGGCGGGCGGCGTGGCGGTGCTGGCGGCGGGCGCGTGCCTGGGCATTCCGCGGAACGTCAAGGTCCCCGGATCGAGGCTGGTCTTCCGCTGGCGATATCGGCTGTACTACGTCCTGTGCTTCCTCGAAGGCTGGCGGAAGCAGGTTTTCCTGGCCTTTTCCGCGTTTTTGCTGGTGAAGGTGTACAACGTGCCGGTCATGAGCATGCTCATCCTGTGGGTGATCATTCAGGTTCTCGTGACCGTCAGCGGGCAGATTGTCGGGCGGATCATCGACCGCGTCGGCGAGCGGAAGGTGCTGTTCACGTATTACACGAGCATGCTGCTGGTGTTCCTTGGCTACGCGTTCGCGACGTGGATCTGGCCAGACGAGGGCGTGCGGAAGATGGCGTTGTATGGGCTGTTCATTGTGGACGGTTCGTTTTTCGTCATGGCGACGGCGTTGACGACGTTCGTGAATCGGCTGGCGCCGCCGCAGGAGCACACGGCCACGCTATCGGCGGGCGTGGCGGCCAATCACGTGGCCGCCGTCTCGATGCCGTTCCTGGGAGGCATCCTCTGGGAGCTGGACATCACGCACCGCTGGACATTCCTTCTCGGCGCCATCGCCGCCGTCGCCAGCCTGGTGGCGGTGAGCTTCGTGCCGAAGAGAGAGCCACCAGCCACTAGCCACTAGCCACCAGCCACCAGGGCTTTCGGTACTCGACGGTAAAAGTGAACATCACGTTCGCGAGAGTGGTCTCGCGGCTTCGCAGACGCGAAGATCATGCCTGATGAGTGACCTTTCGCGTCTGCGAAGCATCGGGATCACTCTCGCCAATGCGAGGCACGATTTCACCGTCGCATCTCGCAAGCCCTGGTGGCTGGTGGCTTGCCTCCCTCGAATCCACCGTACTTTTTCACCATCGCGCACACGCAAACCCAACTAACCTTCTCCACGCCGGCGTGTCTGCTATGGCATGCAAGGCCTGATTCGGGCCTTTATGTGGAGGCAGATGATGAACACGAAATTGGCATGGATTGGCGTTGGCGTGTTGTCGATGATGTTGGTCGGGTGCGGCGGCAAGCACAGGCACGTGAGTTACGGGCACGACAGATATGACACGCGATACGATACGCGGTATGACACCCGGTACAATCACGGGCATGGGCATAACGTGGTGTATGTCGACCGAGGCTATCACGCCCCGCCTCCGCGGGTGGTGTACAGTACAAACCATATGTCAAGGCCGCCGGTTCACGGCAAGCCAGGCCCAGGCCCCATGATGAAGCCGACCCCAGGCCGACCGGCCCCCCCGCCGGCCCGCCCTGGTCACGGACCGCACGGCAATGGGCCACACAGCAACCCAAAACACGACAACCGTCCCGCGCCGCCGCGACGATAGAACTTGCGTACGTATTATCCCATGGTTCGCGCGATCTCATATTCCAGCGTGACTGGCCATAGGCCCTGCCATGTTGCGTTGTGAAACGTTGTGAGCGACAGAACGCTTTGATTATCACAACGATCTACAACGCAACATGGCAGGGCCTGCGGCCAGTCGTGCTGGAATATGAATCTCGTGTGAAAAAGAAGAAAGCACACACGTTCGCCCTGTACGAAAAACACCCCTGCTGTTTTTCCGCCACCTTGTCCGATACAATGGTCAACGTCCTCGCGAGGGTTCGCGGGGGCGTTGGCCTGATTCATGGACGAGGCGCCCATGCGTAACACACTGTTGGCCACGACGATTCTGGCGGTTGTTCTGTGCGGGGTGCATACCGCGTTCGGCGACGATGCCCCCGCCGAAAAACCCACCGCCGATCCGCAAAGCCAACCCAAACCCGCCGAAGCCGACGCGTTTGTCCCCTTCGTCATTCCCATCGCCCTGGCCAAGGATTCGCCCATCGCCTGGCCGGCCGCGCAGCCGATCGCGCCCGACTCGCCACGCGTGCGGGTCAAGGGCCGCCATTTCGTCCTCGGCGAGGACGGCAAAGAACAGTACTATCGCGCCTGGGGTGTCAACACCTGTTTCGGAGCCAACGTCCCCACCCACGCCGAAGCCGAGCGAACCGCCGCCCGCATGGCCTCGCTGGGAATCAACTCCGTCCGCATCCACCACCTCGACTCGGCCAACTATCCCGACGGCATCTGGAACAAGGAAAAACCGGAGGATTTCCACCCCGAAGCCCTCGACCGGCTGGACTATTTCATCGACCAACTGGCCAAAAACGGCATCCGCATCAATCTGAACCTGCACGTCGGCAGAGCGCACGGCCGCGTGCTGAATCTGCCCGCCATGCCCGGAAACAACTACGACAAGATGCTCAACATCTTCACGCCGCAACTGGTCGACGCGCAGAAAACCTACGCCAAAAACCTGCTCACTCGCGAAAACAAATACCGCAAAACCCGCTACGCCGACGACGCCGCCATCGCCTTCATCGAAATCAACAACGAGGACAGCCTCTTCATGTGGGGCTGGCGAAACAGCCTGCGACACCACCTCCCGCCGTTCTACGCGGACATTCTGCGGGAACAATTCATCGTCTGGCTCAAGGCCCGCTACGAGAACACCGACAAACTCCGCGCCGCCTGGGACGTGGGCAGTTCGCCCCTGGGCGAAACCATGGTGCCCGCACTGGCCGAACCCGGCAGCGGCGAGCCCGGAACGTGGTATCTCGAACGTCATGAAAAGTGCACCGCTTCCATCAAGGCGACCAAGGACGGCGTGCGGATCGCGCCCGGCGTCACCAACGCGACGGTGTGGCACCTTCAGTACAACAGCCGGGGCCTGAAATTCGAGGACGGAAAATATTACACGCTGATCTTCCGCATCCGCGCCGACAAGCCGCGAACGATAGAATTCAACGTCGCCCAGGCGCACGAACCGTGGCACAGCCTTGGCGTCTCCGGCAAAATCGACGCCACCGAACAATGGCAGGAAATCCGGCGCGGCTTCATCGCGCCAGATGAAGACAACGGCCGCGTGATGTTCTGCTTCAGCGGCGACGCGACCGCCTTCGAACTGGCCGACGTGACACTCTGCCCCGGCGGCGAAGAAGGCCTCGCCGAGGACGAAACCCTCGAAGCCGGCAACGTTGCCGTCTTCCCCGTCTCGTCCGCGCCCACGCGATTGGCCGACACGATGCTCTTCCTCGTCGAAACCGAAAAGGCCTACTGGGACGGCATGTACGCGTACATCAAAAAAGACTTGAAGTGCGACGCGCTGGTGACGGGCACGAACGTCTTCGGGCCTGGCAATCTGTACGCCCAGAGCGACATGGACTACCTCGACGGCCACGCGTATTGGGAGCATCCACACTTTCCGCGGAAGCAGTGGGACTGGCAGGATTGGGAAATGCGTCAGCGGGCGATGGTGGACAATCCGGGCCTGTCGATCCTGTCGCGACTGGCCGCCGAACGTCTGGAGGGCAAGCCGTTCACGGTGAGTGAATACAACCACCCCGCCCCGCAGGACACACAGGCCGAGTGCGTACCCATGCTAGCCGCCTTCGCCGCCGCCCAGGACTGGGACGGCGTATGGCTCTTCGCATACTCGCACCGAGGCGGCGCGTTGCAGAACCATTTCGCCAGCTTCTTCGACATCGATGCCAACCCAGCCAAGTTGGGCTTCATGCCCGCCGGTGCGGCGATGTTCCGGCAGGGAATGGTTAGGCGACTGTTCCCAGAGCGACTCGTCATCGACAAACGCGGCGACAACGAGGCCATGGCCATGGCCCGGCGACAGGCGTCGTTCGACTACATGCCGTCCGTGTTGGAACCCGCGACGAAACATCCGCTGGGCACGCTCACACTACGGAATCGGATTAGTGCCGCGTTCATGGATCCGCCACAAAGCGGGCCGGAGGCCCCTCCACGCTTGACGTGGGAGGCGAAAAATAACCGCTATCAATTCCTGCTTCGCGGCTTCGCGATGCGCGACAACGAAGGCGACAAGGTGGTACATACCAGCACGGGAGCGATCGTTTTTGTCGGGCGTGGCGCGTCGCCCGGCGAGGTTGTTTCCCTGACGCAGACAATGGACGGCATCTGGGACCCGGAGAAATTCTCCGCCGTCACCATCACGCCGCTGGATGGTAAAAATTTGGAAGAGAGCAGCAGAATCCTCATCACCGCCTGTGGCCGATGTGAAAATGTTGACATGGGCTTCAACGCCGACCGCACCAGCGTGGGCGGCAACTGGGGTAAAGGTCCCGTGCGGATCGAAGCCGTCACGGCGCAGATTACGCTGCCGGGCGGTGGCAACTGGATTTGCGACGCGTTGAAAAGCGATGGATCCATCAGGCAACACGGTGGAAATCTCGCCGAAATACAAGACCATGTGGTACGTATTGACGCGAATAAAGGAGGAAGGCGAAAAAGAGAAATGACAAGGCCAATGAGAAAGGGTCGTGTGGTTGTGAGATCAAAGCGAATGAGCCTGTGACGAGATGTCCGTGGGTGCGGTGGAGTTTTTCGAAATGACGAAACGTGTGTGGTTTTTCGAGAGAAACAACCGATTGCCCTCCCCGGCCTCGCGCGGCAGTGGCTGGCACACAGCCCCAACGGGGCGTCTTGGGTAGCCCAGGGCAAGCGTATTCGCGAGCCCTGGGATTGAGGGTTTTCTTTTTCCTCTCAACGTGCCTGACGCCACTGGCGGCATATCATACCGACGCGCAACGTCGGCAGCGAACGACGCGCACACGGGAATGGCCTGTCGTTCGCTGCCGACTCCATACGTCGGTATGATATGCCGCCCGTGGCGTCAGGCACGATTTTATCAGGAAAAACCGCTATTCCCAGGGCTCGCGAGTACGCTCGCCCTGGGTTACCCAAGACGCCCCGTTGGGGCTGTGGCCCGGCGACTGTCGCACAAGACCGGGGAGGAAAATCGGTTGTTTTCCGAGAAAAATCACACACTTTTCATCATTCCGGGAAAACTAATCATCCCCGATGCCCGTCGACAACGGGAAAAACGCACACAACAAAAACACGCTGGAAATTTCTTCGAAATACAAGACAATGTGGTATGTTCTGACGCGATGACGCGTTTATGAAAAACGTCCGTCGCCCGCTCCGCCGGCGTAGGTGGAGATTCAGGCGGCGGGGATTTGGATGAACGGCGGAAGCCGGAAAACAGGAAAGGACTCTGCAATGGCCAAGGGCAACAATCGTCAACAGAAGAACATCAAGAAGCCCAAAAAAGACAAAGCCGCCGCTGCCGGCAAGGGTAAGAAGTAGGAACGTTTTCACCGGCTTGCCTCTTTGCGTTGTAGGGCGTGCCATTCGAAAAAACGATTCCTCCCCGGCCTCGCGCTGGAGTGTCGGCGCACAGCCCCGAAGGGGCATCTAGTGTAGCTCAGGGTGATCGGTACGCCGCGAACCCTGGGCTATATCAGACGCCCCTTCGGGGCTGTGCGCCGGTGTTCAAGCGTGAGGCCGGGAAGGGCCGATTGTTGTTTTCAACGTCCTATAGCGCAAAGAGGCAAGCCATATCCACAGCAGAAATCATTCGCGTACTTCGCGAAATTCGCGGCCAAAAATGACAGATAAACTCAACGATCACGAGCGCATCGCATGTCTCCGAACGGAAATCGCTCGGCATGATCGGTTGTATTACATCGACGCCGCGCCCGAGATCGACGACCGCGCGTATGATCGGTTGATGGACGAACTCAAGGCGCTCGAGGCCGCTCACCCGGAACTGATCACGCCAGACTCGCCCACGCAGCGAGTCGGCAGCGCGCTGGCAAAAGGGGAGGAGCGCCCGACGGTCACGCACTCGATGCCGATGCTCAGCATCGACAACACCTACATAACCAAAGAAGTGCGGGACGACGTTCCGGACCGAAGTGTTTGCGGTTTCGACAAGACGCTTCGCAACGAAAAGAATCTGGGCCGCCATACGAAATTCCACTACACCGCCGAGCCGAAGGTCGACGGCGTGTCGGTTTCGTTGCGGTACGAAAAGGGGCTGCTCGTGCTGGCGGTGGACCGGGGTGACGGCGAGAAGGGCACCGACATCACCTCCAGTGTCCGCACGATCAAGTCGGTGCCGTTACGGCTGTATGGCGGCGGGCCGCGGGACGGAAACGAAAACGGCCTGCCGGACGTGCTGGAGGTTCGCGGGGAAATCTATTGGCCTCGCAAAGCGTTCGCCGCGTACAACGCGTTGCGGATGGCCAGGGGAACCTCCGACACGGAACCGCCGGCGGAGGGGGACTCCCGGAAAAAACGGTCAGCGGACGAATTGGCCACTCCCCGCAACGGCTGCGCGGGTACGATCCGACGGAATGATCCTGCGGAAGTCGCCGAGCGGGGGCTTGCATTCGTGGTTCACGGTCTGGGCGAGTGCAGCGAGGTACTCGGCGAACGGGCGAGCGACATCATGCGGCGGATTCGGACGTGGGGGCTTCCGGTGAATCCGCACATTACCGTGTGCGAAAACGTCGAGGCTGTGTTGGCGTTCATCGAACAATGGGCAGCCGAGCGACACCGGGCGGAGTATGAAACCGACGGCGTGGTCGTGAAGGTGGACGAATTGGCCCTTCGCGACAAGCTGGGACAGGCGAGCAAATACCCGCGGTGGTGCATCGCGTACAAGTACCCCGCCGAGCAGGCCCAGACCGTGCTGCGGGCGTGCCTGCACAGCGTGGGGCGACTGGGGACGATCACACCGGTCGCGCAGTTCGACGCGGTGCATTTGGCCGGTACGACGGTGGTACAGGCGTCGCTGCACAATTACGATCAATTTCTGAAGGGAGAACTCAAGGGCCTGTGTATCGGCGACACGATCCTGGTCAAAAAGGCCGGCGAGATCATTCCGCAGGTGGCGGAGGTGGTTCGCGACCGTCGCCCGCCCGACGCGGTGCCGATCGTCCCGCCGACGCGCTGTCCCTCGTGCAGCCAACCGACGCGGCGCGACGAGGAAGGCGTCTACCTGCGGTGCGTCAACGTCGAATGTCCCGCCCAACTCCGCGCCAGGCTGGAATTTTTCGCCGGCCGGGATCAGATGGATATCGACGGCCTCGGCCCCGTGGAGATCGACAAACTCGTCTCGCGAGGTCTGGTGCATCATTTCGCGGATTTGTACGCGCTGACGGAGGAGGACCTGGCCTCGCTGACAGAGGGGGGAAAAAAATGGTTGGCGAAACGGCAGAAACCGACGGCGAAGCTGCTGGACATGGAATTACCGCCTCGGGAGACGGCCCCGCAAAAGCCCGCCCCTAAGTCCGTGACGCAATTGAAGAAGGCCATTGCCGACAGCAAGGGCCGTGATTTGCCGCGTGTGTTGGCGGCGTTGGGGATTCGTCATGTCGGTGGCCAGGTGGCGCGGGTGTTGGCGGAGCACTTGGGCGACATGGATACCATCGCCGCCTTCGCCGCGGCGAAAGTGGAGGCATTGGCAAAAGAGAAAGAAGAGAAAGAGAAGAGGAAAATAGAAAAGGAACAGAAAAAGAAAGGGATGGAAGCGAACAAGGAGGAGAAGAATCCGAAAGAGGAGGAGAAGGAAAAGGAGACAAAAAAAGAGGTGGATAAGATCGGGCCGGAGATCGCGCGGAGTGTGCATGAGTTTTTCCGAAGCCCGTCGGGCGTCGAGACGATCGAACGGCTGCAGGCGGCGGGCGTGAGTATGACGTTGCAGTCGCCCGTTCGAAATGCAGACGATGGGCCGTTGGTGGGCAAGACGGTGGTGGTCACGGGCACATTGGAACGATTCACACGCAAGGGGGCTCGGGATGCCATCGTCGCGGCGGGCGGGCGATTGGTCGGCAACGTGAGCAAAAAGACCAGTTTCGTCGTCGTCGGCACCGATGCCGGCGACAACAAAGTGCAAGACGCCCAAACACTCGGCGTGGAGACGATCGACGAGGCGGAGTTCGAACGGCGGTTGTCGCCGGGCTGACTGCCCCATGCGGCTCCCACGCAAAAAAACGCGGAGAGGATTTTCCGTTGTCGAAAAACCCTCTCCGCGTTCCAGTGTCTGCGTGTCGCCGCGTCGAACGTTACTTCACGGCCGCCATGGCGGTTTCGACGATTTTGTCGAACGCAGCCGGGTCGGCGATGGCCACTTCGCTGAGCATTTTGCGGTTGATGAAAATGTCCGCCTTGTTCATGCCGTCGATCAACTGGCTGTAGCGGATGCCGCGCTGCTGGCAGGCGGCGGTGATACGGGTGATCCACAGGGCGCGGAATTCGCGTTTGCGGACCTTGCGGTCGCGCGTCGCGAACACGCCGGCGCGGAACGTTTTCTGCTTGGCGAGTTTGTGACGACGGCTGACCACCCCGTACATCCCGCGGGCGGCCTTCATGGTCTTTTTGTGCTTTTGCCGACGAGCGGCGCCGATACGAACGCGTGGCATCTCTGTGCTCCTTCGTCCGGTGGACTCCGCCCCGCGGGCACGCGCCCGACGGACTCGCGGATGTTCCTCTTCGCCATGCCGCACCTGGCGGCGGACCCTCAGGCCCCGGCGACGCGCCCTACATGGGCTCCCACCTGGACAACTGTTTGTTAACCGTTACCGTTGTTTTCAACCGATACGAAGCATGCGACGGACCTGCCGCGCAAAGGCGGCCGGCACTTCCAGCCCCTTGCGATACCGACGCAACTGGCTGTTCGTCTTGCGGCTCTTCAAGTGACCCGCGCCGGCTTTATGCCGTATCAGCTTGCCGCGGGCCGTAACCTTCACCCGCTTCACGATCGACTTTTTGGTCTTTTGCTTGGGCATCATAACCTCATAAACCGCACCCTCGCCGCCTGGCGGCCGACGATGCGAAGTCCAGCATTGTAACTACCGCACGGTAAATGTAAAGCAGAAAAAACGAATCATGACGATGAAGATACACGTCACGTTTATGGGTAAAAGCAGCCGCCAAATCCGAATCCGCCGAATTTCGGATTTGGCCGAAGGCTATTCCAGCCCGCCTCGGAGCGGTTTTTTGCGTTTGGGCTGCGGCTTGGCGGATTCCTCGACGGCCGGCGCGGCGGGGGCGATCGGCTCGGCGACGGCGAGGAGTTGCTTGATCGACAGGCCGATGCGGCGGCGGTCTTCGTCCACTTCCAGCACCTTCGCCTGCACGGTTTGGCCCACCTGCAACGCGTCGCCCACCGAGCGGACGTGCTCGTGGCTGATTTCGCTGATGTGCACGAGGCCTTCCACGCCGGGCGTGATTTCCACGAACGCGCCGAACTCGGCCAATCGTTTCACCACGGCCGTCACGGTGCTGTCGGCGGGCCAACGCGTCGACGCGCCCATCCACGGATCGTCGCCGACGCGTTTGATCGACAGGCTGATGCGTTTGCGGCCGGCGTCGACGTTCAGCACGCGGACTTTGATTACGTCGCCGGCTTTGCACACGTCGGCGGCGCTGTGCACGCGGCGTTCGAAGCTCATCTCGCCCATCGGCACGAGGCCTTCGACGCCCGGTTCCAGCTCGACGAACGCGCCGAACTCCGCCAGTCGCGTCACGCGGCCAGTCAGCAGCTGCTCGGCGGCGTACTTGCTGTCGATATCCGTCCACGGATCGGCCATGATCTGCTTGAGGCCAAGCCCGATCTTGCGGGTTTCCTTGTCGACCTTCAGGATCATCAGTTCCAGCCGCTGGCCTTCCTTAACGATGGTTTTGGGGTCTTCCACGCGGCCATGGGACATGTCCTTGACGTGCAGCAGGCCGTCGACGCCGGGCATGATGGTCACGAACGCGCCGTAGGGCATGATGCTGCGGACGGTGCCCGTGACGGTCAGCCCCTCGACGAGGGTTGAGAACGCCTTCTCGCGGGCTTCCTGGGCTTCGAATTCCAGGATCGCCCGGCGGCTGACGACGACGTTCTTTTCTTCGCGGTTGACTTCGCTGACCTGGCAGCGGAGTTTCTGGTTCAGGAACGGCGTGAGGTCTTCGGTGCGGAACATGTCCACCTGGCTGACGGGCATGAACGCGCGGATGCCGTTGATGCTCATCTCCAGCCCGCCCTTGTTGAGGCCCGTCACTCGGCCTTCGACGACCTGGCCTTCTTCGAGCGTTTCCCAGGCGGCCGCCAGCACCGCGCCTTCGCGGTTGAGCTGGAGCATGCCGTCCTCGGTGAGGCCTTCGATGGTGAATTCCACCATGTCGCCGAGGCGAGGCTCGGGTTCGTCGACGGTGAACTGCGTCCGGGGCAGGACGCCCTGGCTTTTACCACCCATGTCCACGTAGATGTCGTCGCCGTGAATGGCGGTGACGCGGCCCTTCTTGATGGCCGCCCCGCCGGGCGCGGTCGCGGGCTTGGAGGCCCGCTTGGCCTGATCCTGCTCCTCGATGAGTTCGTCCAGGCTTTTGCCACCGAGGGCATCGGCCAGTTCGCGCTGTAGCGCGTCATCCAGTTGAGGCTCGACCCGAAACTTGTCATCCTTTTCGTAACGCTCTTGATCCATGAACCCTGCGCTCCAAAACACGTCAGAAAACCATCCGCCCCGCGTGAACACGCGAGGCCCCGCACACGCGGGAACCCGAAACTATACCACAGCATACGCGGGGGGAAAGCATTTTCTTTCGGGTGTCGCGGCCTGGGGGTGAACAGGAACCGTTGGTTCGAGGGAATCGTTTCGTTAACTCGTTAACTGGTTAACTCATTATGTCGAGTGCAGAAACACGAATTAACGCATCAACGAAAACTGCCCCTCGAACAGGACGTCATCTCTTCTCCACTTCCTTTGTCGCCTCCAACGCTTCCGACGACGACCGTGTCGCCTTCAGGCTGGCCTTGGCGGCGGGGTCTTCCACGAGGATCGTGTTTTCATCCACGAAGGTGATGAGCCGCTCCTCGCCCTTGGAGTCTCTGGCGTAGAGTTTGCCGTCGCGGACAACCCAGTTGATCTTCTCGGTTTTCGACTCCGCCGACTTGCCGTCGACGATCATGTAATACATGATCGTCTTCTCCGTCAGCTCGATGAACAGGGCATTTGCACTGGGGACGGCGACCGTTTTGCCGTCGGCGACCTTCTCAACCACGCGCCACACGCCGTACGCCTTCGGGGCTTCCGCCGGCGCCGAACATCCCGCCGCCACCGCCGCCACGACGATTCCCAAGGCCACGATAACACCAACCATCATTCGTTTCGCTTGTTCCACGGAACGTCTCCTTTACACAGAGGCACTATCCCACAGCCAAACCGCGCACATTACAAGAAAAAACGGGGGAAGGCGAAGGGTTTTTCGTGGCGCAACGGTGAAATCGGACCGCGATGCCGAGGGAATCATTCCGTTGATTCGTTAACTGGTTAACTCGTTAATTCGAGCGTGGAAACACGAGTTAACGAGTCAACGAATTAACGAGTCAACGGAATGATTCCCTCGGCCCGGCGGCCCGAATTTACCGTCGAGCACACGCCACGCCCCCTACTCCTTCTTCTCCTCTGGCGGTTTGTCGCCGAGGTAGGCTTCGTCGATGGTGACGGACAGTTTGGCGCCGACTTCCGTGAAGATGGTTTTTTCGCCGGGGGTGTACACGAACTCGCGAAGCGTGCCCGTCACACGGGCCTTGTCGCCGTCCTCGAATTTGGGGATCTCGCCCGCGCTGGCGGCGGCGCTGAGCGTGACCCGGACGGTGATCTGCCCGCCGCCGCGAAGCCCGAGCACAACCCGCCGATTCCGCTCCCGCGTCAGCGACGCGACGGGGAGCGTCCACGTCACCGTCTTGCCCCGCACGTCGTAGGTGGCGTTCCAGTGCTTCATGTCGCGCTCGTACTGCTGCACCGCCTGGGCCTGATGCTCCTCGTCGAGGTCGGGCCAATGGGCCGACTGCCGCGGGTCGGCGGGCATCTCCCCGCAGGCGGCCAGCAGGTGGTGAACCGTCGCCAGCGCGCCGGCGGACAGATCGATCGGCGGCTCGGCGTCTTCATCATCCTTGGGCGTTTCCTTTGCGGGGGCGCTGGCCGGCTGAGATGTCGGCCTGGTCGTCGGCGCGGGAGCCGGCTTGGGTTTGGGGTTCGGATTGGCCACCACCGGCACCGGAAACTCGTTCGCGTACGCCATCGCAAGCCGACGCTTCGCCAACGCCGGACGCCACGTGCCCTTGACCTTCTTGACCGCCTGTTCGTAGGCGGCCACCATGCCCTTGTCGCCCTTGGCGGCCAGGTTTTCGGCCCGGTTGAATTCCGACTCGCCGCCCAGCTCGATCTGCTGCACCATGGTGATGGGCACGGTGACGGTTTCGCCCTTCTGCCTGTAGGTGAGTTTGCCGTCGGCATACCCCGTCACGATCACGCCGTTCAATTTTTCGCCGTACACCGTCACCGTGTCCGCCGCCGCCGGCAACGCCAGCAACGCCGCCACAAAAATCGCACCGGCGTACGATCGTCGGTTGTGAACTGTCTGTTTGTTTTGGTTCATGGAGGATCTCCCAGCATCGCCGCCGCCCTGACCAGCCGCCCCGGCTGGAACTACTATATAGTTCAACCGCCGTTCGTCAACCGCGGAACGCGGAAACATAAAATTAATCGGCCAAAACGGCCTCCGGGTGTCATACGCCAAACACATGCGGCACGATTTCATTGCCGGGGCAGCCGCATGTAACGTGACGCGGGCGTCTGGCCCGCGTGTGGCGAGGGCATCTTGCCCTCGCGGATCGTTCCACACCGTTTGCGCCGTGGAAAAATCAGGTGTTTCGTCGTCGGACGCGGGCGCTCG
>Ga0123353_10000709_pt1 | contig 40631 bp, 35 predicted proteins | sample TergutLab28metaG_3_FD_92763 | JGI IMG/M metagenome (GOLD analysis project Ga0123353, IMG submission 92763) | Labiotermes labralis P3 segment gut microbial communities from Petit-Saut dam, French Guiana - Lab288 P3 | ecosystem: Host-associated > Arthropoda: Insects > Digestive system > Gut ... | reverse complement strand
GCTTTGCCCGGTGGGCCTGCTGCCCGCCGCGGTTTGCGGCATCGACATCCGCGGGCTGCTGGCCGGCGCCGCCGCCATGGACGCGGCCTGCAAAACCGACAAGGTGTGGGAGAATCCGGCGCTCTTGATGGCTACCCTGCAGTACATCGCCATGGAAGATATGGGCTTGAACGTGCACGTGCTGTTTCCCTACGCCGACTCGCTGCGCTACATGGCCGACTGGGTGTGCCAGCTGTGGGCCGAATCCCTGGGCAAGAACGTGACCCGCCGCGGCATGGCGGTGAACGTGGGGCAGACGCCCGCCAAGGCCCTGGGCGTCACCGATCAGCACTCCCAGTTGCAGCTGTACACCGAGGGGCCCTACGACAAGGTGATCACCTTTTTTAAGGTGGAGAAATTCCGCTCCGAGCAGCCGATTTCCCACGGCTGCGAGGGATACCCGGACGTGGCCTTCCTGGGCGGCAAGACGCACAACCAGCTGATCGAGGCCGAGCGCCGGGGCACCGAATACGCGCTGCAGCGCGCCGGGCGGCTAAGCCAAACCATCGTGCTTCCCGAGGTCAGCGCCCACACCGTCGGGCAGCTGCTCTTTTTGTGGCAGATGTGCACCGCCTACACCGGCGAGCTGCTGGATATCGACGCCTTCAACCAGCCCGGCGTGGAGGAATCGAAGATCGCCGCCTATGCCGTGCTGGGCAACCCCGGCGAAAAGTACGCGGCCAAGCGCGCCGAGATGAAGAAGGCCCCGGCGGGGAGCGGGAAGTACGTGGTGTAATTCATAGCCTGTACGCGATTTTTGCGGCGGCCTTCCCCAATGCGCCCATGGGCACGATCCGCGCGATCGCCGAGGTCAAGGGGCCGAATTTGCGGTACAGCAGGTTGAATAGCAGGTAGGGCCTGCGTTGCGCCTTGCTCTTAGGCAGGCGGCGGAGGATGTTTTTGAAGGAGTAAAACTGGCGGTACACCCGGCGGTATCCCCGATAGAGCGCTTCCGCCGTCATACCCGCGGGCGTGAACACCACGTTCGCGGTGTTGTATTTTTCCAGGTCGCGGTCGGTGATCCGCCCGGCGGCCTCCATGCTGCGGTACAGCTCGGTTCCCGGATAGGGCGTGAGGATGTGGGAGGTCAGCGTCTCGATCCGCATGTTCACCATCCAATCCAGGGTGCGGTCAAAGGTGTCGGGCCCGTCGCCGTCCAGCCCGAATACCATGCTGGCATTGATCATGATGCCCCGGCTGTGGATGGCTTCAATCAGCTCCTCGTACCGCTTGACCTTGTTGTCCTTGTGTACGCTCCGCAAGGACGCCGCGTTGATCGATTCGAAGCCGATGAACAGGCTCCGGCAGCCGGTTTCGGCCATCAAATCCAGCAGATCCGGGTGGTTGAGGATGTCCGTGGTTACGGCGGCGTTCCAGCAAAGCCCCATGCCGCGTATGTTTTGCAGCAGCGCGCGGGTATACGCCGGGTCGCCGATAAAGTTATCGTCGATAAAGAGCACGTGCCGGGCGCCGAGCGCGGCGATGTCGCCCATCACATCGGCGAGGGGCCGGCGGATGTACAGCCTGTTGGCGCAGCTGTTGTAGCAAAAGCTGCAGCGGTTTGGGCAGCCCCTGCTGGTGGTGATCACGTTGGTGTACAGGTATCGCTTTGCGTCGGCATGATGATATTGCGGGGAGGCGATCTCCTCGCCGCGAAAGTCCTCCATGTCGCAGTATGTTTGGCGCAGGCGGCCCTCCCTTGCGTCATCGACGATGCTTGCCCACACCCGCTCGGCGGGGCCGATGCACAGCGCGTCAAAGTGCGGCAGGCACTCCTCGGGGCAGCAGGTCACGTGGATGCCGCCGGCGACGACGGGCACGCCCCGCCTGCGAAACTCGGCGGCGATCCGGCAGGCCCGGGGCATCACGTCCAGCGTAACGGTGATGCCCACCAAGTCCGCCTTGCAATCGAAATCGATCTTTCCCGCGTTTTCGTTCACGATCTCCGCCTCGTGCCCGCCGGGCGTCAGGCCCAGGAGCGTAAGCAGCGCGAGGGAGGGCGCCATGCGCACCTTCAGGTCGGTGTCCATGGGGCGCTTGTTCATTTTGGGTTGGATCAATAGGATCTTCATGGGCTACCTCCAGCGGCACAGGAGCACGTAGGCCAGGTTGGCAAACACCACGGTGGCCCAGTGAACGGCGATGAAGAGGGCAACCTTGCCCGTGATCCACCCGGGCGACAGAACCGCCGCAAACAACAGGCCGATGGCGACCATCGTGAGCACCAGGGCCACGACGAGGCAGTGGATCAGCAGGGCCGCATGGTAGTCGTCGTACGGGCGGCGGCGCAAAAGGAGCAGCACGATGACCAGCGCGGTGGCGGCGACCAGCAGCCACATGATGTACGTCCCGTGCCCGTGGGCAAGGAACCTGCCCCACGCCGTCCAAAAGGGAGGATCGCCCCGCAACGCGCCGCTTTCGAGCGCATGGCGCGCGGCCTCAAAGCTCCTGGGGAAGTATAGGGCATATAAGAGTGTAAACAGGCCGATGCAAACGGCATTGACAATCGGGGATTTGATCAGTCGCTTCATTTTCGATCGCCCTCCTCAAACATAAAAAGGAATTCGATGGATACGCCGAAGAACCGCGCCAAGTCGTACGCCAGCCATATGGAAGGGTCAAACTTTCCCGTTTCGATGGCGTTGATGGCCTGGCGGGACACGCGCACCCGGTCTCCCAGCTCCTTTTGCGTGAGGGAAAGCCCCTCCCGCAGCGTCCGGACCTTGTTTCGCATAGGGTCACCTCTTTTATGATGCAAAGGCCTTCGTGTCAGGCTTGCCTTACACATCATAGCGCAAAATGCAGGTCGTGTCAAGCAAACCTTACAAAAAGACGAGTGCGAACGCACGAAACCAGGCAGCGCCCAATCCGTAGGGGCCGATGCCCACATCGGCCCGCTGATTTGCCCAAAATCAACGCAGTGATTCAGTAGTTCGAATGCAATACGGCGGGGCGATGTGGGCATCGCCCCCTACAAAAGGCCGCATGTTAATGCATTTGATCTTGCATTGTTGTGTGAAGATATAAATGTTTTTGTCCTGGAATTGAATGATCGGCATTGATAAACATCAAATCGCGTGATACAATGCTTTCTGATAGGCGTTATCGTTACTTGGGAACAACAAAGGGGGCCTGACGGTGGCCGGACTAAAAAATGCGTATCTGCTGCGGGTATACCAGGAAGTGTGCGCGAGGAACCGCGGCGAGCAGGAATTCTTGCAGGCGGTGATGGAGGTACTGGAGTCGCTGGGGCCGGTGGTAGAGCGCCACCCCGCGTACGAGGCCGAGGGCATCGTGGAGCGCATGGTGGAGCCGGAGCGCTTGATACAGTTCCGCATCCCGTGGACCGACGACGCGGGGCGGGTACGGGTCAACCGCGGCTACCGCGTGCAATTCAATTCGGCGCTGGGCCCCTACAAGGGCGGGATGCGCTTTCATCCCTCGGTGACCCCTTCGGTGATCAAGTTTTTGGGCTTTGAGCAAACGTTTAAAAACGCCCTGACCGGCCTGCCCATGGGGGGCGGCAAGGGCGGGGCCGACTTTGATCCCAAAGGCAAGTCGGACCGTGAGATCATGCGCTTTTGCCAAAGCCTTATGACCGAGCTGCAGCGCCACATAGGCGACTGGGTGGACGTGCCCGCCGGCGACGTGGGGGTGGGCGCGCGGGAGATCGGCTACATGTACGGCCAGTACAAGCGCATCCAAAACCAAGCCACCGGCGTGCTGACCGGCAAGGCGCTCACCACCGGCGGGTCCCGGGGCCGCACCGAGGCCACCGGCTTTGGGCTGCTCTACTTTGTGGCCGAAATGTTTCAATGCATGAAGGGGCAGTCGCTGGGGGGCAAGGTCACGGTGGTGTCGGGCTCGGGCAACGTATCCTTGCACGCGATTCAAAAGGCGCAGGAGTTCGGGGCCAAGGTGGTGGCCGCCAGCGATTCCGCCGGCTATGTACACGACGCCCGGGGCATCGACCTGGCGCTGTTAAAGCAAATCAAGGAGGTGGAGCGCGCCCGGATCAGCGAGTACGCCGCGCGCAGGCCGGGCGCCCGGTACGCGCCGGGCTTCGAGGGCATATGGACGATTCCTTGCGACATCGCGCTGCCCTGCGCCACCCAGAACGAGCTGGACGGCAAGGCGGCGCAGGCGCTGGTGGACAACGGCGTGACGGCGGTGGCCGAGGGCGCCAACATGCCCACCACCCCCGAGGGCGCGCACATTTTTTTGCAAAACGGCGTGCTCTTTGGCCCGGCCAAGGCGGCCAACGCCGGGGGCGTGGCCGTAAGCGGCCTGGAAATGACGCAGAACTCCATGCGCCTGCAATGGACCTTTGAAGAGGTCGACGCCAGGCTCAAGGAGATTATGGCGGGCATCTTCCACAACACCCACCGCACCGCCAAGGATTACGGCGTCGAGGGCAATTTGGTGATGGGCGCGAATATTGCAGGATTTTTGAAAGTCGCGGAATCCATGCGATGGCAAGGGGTGTGAGTAGTGAAAAGTGAAGAGTGAAAAGTGAATAGTGGGAGAACGGGTATTGATAAACAAACTATAACTTTTCACTCTTTGATTCGTGTTGTCAAGGGAAAATGTCCGATTACCCAAAAAACATAAAGCATGAATGTGATCACCGAGCGGGCATGTGATCGTCCGGCACCTACGAAAACCAGAACTGACAGCGCTATTCAGGACTTTTTGCTTGACAGTAGCGCCTCCCCACGAAGCGAGCTTCGTGGGGCCCACGTCGGCACGAAAATCCAGTGAAATCTGGACATTTCGGGTAGTGTCAACACATCCAAAATTTTGTGCAGTCTGTCTACCAGTTTTCGAGGCAAACGGATCATCGTATCCCTGCTTACCTGATGCCCATTTCTTTGCAAATCACCGCCGCGTCTTCGCAGTTTATTTCCAGAGCAAATGTCCGATCCGGTTACTGCAACCGGTTTATAGCTCAACAATCCGTCCGCCGAAGGAACGCACCCTTGCCCGCCACATCTCAGCAGTCTCAAAGGAAGGCTGGGTATATTCCACTTGCCTGTCAAGAGCCATACGTCCGACTTTCGAGGTGGCCAACCGATGGTAAGGCAGTATCTCGGCGCCGAGCAAGTTAGGATATTGAGCGGTCATACGGGCAATGCCCTCAAAGTGCTCGTCGCGGTCATTCAGACCTGGGATAATCGGACATCGGAGCAGTACCTTCGCCCCAACATCGTGCAGTCGTCCGATGTTTTCCATTATGAGTACATTATCGGCTTTCGTGAATGCCCTGTGCTTCTCAGGATTGGTTTCTTAGAAATCGAAAAGGAAAAGGTCGGTATACGGTAAAATGCTCTCATAATACGAAAAATCGCAAAGACCGCAGGTCTCCAGCGAGGTATGGAACCCTTCATTTGAAATAAGTTGCAATAGCGCCGCTAAAAACTCTTTTTGCATAGTCGGTTCGCCGCCGGAGAAGGTGACGCCGCCGCCGCTTTCCTCATAAAAGTGCTGATCACGTGTGACTTGGTCAAGAACCTCCCCAGCGGTCATCTTTCTCCCGACGACGGTCAACGCTTTTGTGATACAGACATCGGCGCTCCTGTCCAGAAACTCGTCCGGGCATTTGTCGCGGAATAATTCATGCCGGCCATGATCGAATCTGTGCGCTTCAGGGCAAACCTTGGCGCATTCGCCGCATAGGACGCATTTGCTCTCCACAAAGGAAAGCGACCGCTCTTTCGGTATGCCTTCCGGATTGTGGCACCACAGGCAGGAAAGGGGGCAACCTTTCAGAAAGACCGCCGTCCGTATGCCCGGTCCGTCATGAACACAAAAGAACTGTGTGTTGAAAATGAGCCCTGGAACGCACTTTAGTCCATCCAACTCGTTCATGCTATTTCGCCCCCTCGGGATGGCAAAACACCACGGAAACATTGCCTTCAATGGCTGCCGCCGGGATGTTGAAAGGCAAGAATATTTCGTCTGCCTGCCGAAGCGCCATGTTGCCACCCTCGTAGAAAAACTTTCCCGTGCCCTTCAGGACGATGGCGATTTGCGGGTATCCGGTATCGCGCACCGGCATGTGGCCGCGGACATCGGCTTGGGAGAAAGAAAAGTAGCTGGTTTGCGTGGGGCCGACAATCCAATTTTCCACGCCCCAAACGCCGCTTCGAATCTCTTTTTTTGGTATCATGTAGCGCTTGAGCGCTTCCTCGTATAAGCAGCCGTCATACACAAAGGCGCCGAACATTCTTTGGTTGTAGGTTTCGTCGTCGGTCTGGCTCGGTACGGGCACAACGGTTATGTCCGAGGGCTCCTGCACCTCAATAACAAAACACCCCCGCCCAAGCGCGTGCGGTGTGCCACCACAAATAAAGGCCGCGTCGCCCACCGTGACAGGAATTTTGTGGCACAGGCGCTCAAGCGTCTCGACGCTGTCGCCGCGCATAACGGCCTCCTGGAATACTTCGCGCGTAACGCCTTCCTTGAAACCCAAAATAAAGTAAGGCGGCTCGGGGACGTCGTCGCGCACGCCGATGACGTACCAGGATTCTTCCTTGCCAAAATCGGAGTCCCACAGCTCCTTTGCGAACACTCTTGTCGGATGCACCTGGAGGACATACTGAAACTGCGCGTCCAGATATTTCACCAGCACGCCAAGGTTTTTTCCGTGGCGGTTCATATGCGCTTGACCGAGTATTTCCTCGGGTGCTAGACCGATTGCCTCAAACAGGTACATCCGTCTGCCGTCTGGCAGCACCACCTCCGCGCAGCCGACCGGATTGTCCTTCGTCGCCCCGGCGATACGCGTAACCGATCCGATCCATGCCTCCGAGCCGGCATCGTCGTCTGTGGGCGGCTCCACATTGCGGAATTTGTCTAGTTCACGTCCGCCGTTCCCTCGGGTACGGTTTTGGACAAGCCGCCATGGCATATGGTATATAGACATTGCATGGCTCCTCGACTGTCTTTATTTTCCGCCGTTCATCGTGAGGATCACCTTGAAGGCCTCTCGTTTTTCGAGAAGGCGCACGCCCTCGACCACATCGCTCATCGGCATGACATGGCTGTAATAGTCGGATGCCTTCAGAAAGCCCGATTGCATGAAGTCAATGATTTCCGCATGCGTGCGATGCTCCTGATAAGGGTATGTAAGCATCATAATGGAAGTATAGTTTGGAATGTCGTACAGGCTGATCGAGGCCTGATCCTGTGGCAGAACACCCACGACAGTCAGCTTGCCGCCGGGCTTTAGCAGCTTGAGCCCCCGGTGGATGACGTCGGTCGAGCCTACCGCATCGATAACCACATCGAATTTCCGGCCTTCAATCTTTTGCATTTCGCCCTTTTTGGCGTTGACGACCATGCTCGGTTTTGCGACTTTCGCAACCAGCGCAAGGCGATCGTCATGGTGCCCCACGACGATATTGGAGCGCGCCTTATACATGTTTACAAAATGAGAAAGGCCCATGCCGACCGAGCCGTCGCCGAAGATAAGCACGTCCATATCGGCCTTTACGTCGAAATTCCGAATTGCTGAAAAAGTTTCCCTAAACGACAGGATCATCGCCCCGTCGATGTAGGATATGTCGTCCGGAAAGGTCTGGCAGAAGAAGTCTTTTGGATCCGTATACTGCCGGGTATAACCGTTGTCGATATGATCCTTTTGCATGGCAGCAAAATCCGGCGCGACAGCATATTCGGTCATGGCTCCAAATTTGAGGTGGTACGTATCGTCTGGGATATGCCCAATGTTCGAGAAGGGCACAAGCACACGGTCGCCTACCTTGAAATTGCGTACCCTGCTGCCAACCTCGACGACCCTGCCCACCGCTTCATGCCCCAGTATGGCCGGATAGCGAAAGGGATCCTGCGGGCTTTCCGGGTGGTTGCGGCGGATGATCTGCAGGTCGGTGCTTGAGCAGATACCGCAGGCTTTGACCTCAACCAGGCATTCATACTCGTTGCGGACAGGCATCGGCACGTCCATGACTTTGACAACATTGGGCTCCGTTATGACAACCGCCTTCATGCATAGACCCTTCCTTTCCATCACCGCATCCAAGGCACACGGGTTTGCAAAAACTGCGAATCACGCCATCTCGTGTTCGGTCCTTTTGATGACTTCATTTTGCTGATGACAATCGAGATCCACAAAGTATTCGCAGAAACCGGCGATGCGCACCACGATGTCACGGTGATTCTGTGGGTTCTTTTGCGCATCCAGCAGATCCTCCTGCCGGACGACATTGATCTGGAGTTGCGGCCCACCGCGCTTGAAGTAGGCTTTGATCAGACTCTTGAATGCGTGGAGGCCGGTATTTGTTTGTAACAGCGCGGGGTTGATCTTCAGGTTTGTGGCGATGGCGCCTGTCAGATGCCCGAAATCAAGTTTGAGCATGGAGTTTAAGAGTTTTGTGGGGCCTTCGGTATCCTTGCCCTGAACCGAACCGAGCCCGTCTGAGAACGCTTCCCCATCCCTTCTGCCGTCCGGCGTCGCACCGAACGTTTCCCCGACGGATGTGTGCGTCGTCCAACTGAAAAAGGAATTGACAAACTTGTCCTCCAACGTACCGTCGTTGAGCGCGTGTACCGCCGCTGTCGTCGCGTTAAACAAAGCTGCCGCAATGTCGTCGACCGAATCGTCGTCATTGCCGAAGTGCGGTACGGTGTTGATTAGCTTGAGCCTCAGCGCCTCCTGCTCCGCGAAATTGTTGTGGAGGGCGTCCATCAGCGCGCGAAGGGTGATCTCCTTGCGGTCGTAGACCATGCTTTTGATGGCGCGGAGCGAGTCAACCCCCGTCGCGAAACCTATGCCGCTAAATGCGACCTGCGCCGGAAGCTCCGACCCGCCGTGGTACATATCCTTCCCCTTGTCCAGACAGTTATAGATCAACGTTGACCCGAACGGATCATACGCGAGATCGCGCTGCTTGGCGATGTGTTTTCTCGCGTGTTCACCGCCCAGTGACCGAATATGGGCCTTGGTGCGGGCGATAAACTCCGCCATCAAATCATCAAAACGATCGAGGACAAGCGCACCCGCGCAATGATCGGTCAGGATGGAATCCAAAACCTGCGAGAACAGGAAGCAATCGTCGCTCATGTACCACCACTGCGCCTGCCTGTTCTGTATCATCAATTCCACGCAACCCATGTTGTAATACTCGCGGGCATACGCGGCGGGATACCCCAGGCTCATGAAGTTTTTCACCCACACATCGTCATTGAGGAGCATAGGCATTCCGAAACCCTTCGTGATGGTTTCGACCGCTTCGTCATAGACCCAATCTGGCGTGAGCCCGTCGGCGACCCTCAACGATATGTTCGGGAAGGGCATTCGGACCTCGCGGGCGGCTTCCAGCGAAATTCTGGTCAGATCGTTGGCAGCGTCCCTGCCCTCCGGCGTTGTCCCGCCCAGGGCAAGGCTCTGCACCGTGCGCATCTTTGGCTCGTTCACCTTAATAAACATGTGGGCAATCAGCTCGCATGCCTCATCCTCCGTGATTTTGCCGGCCTCCCTGTCCGCCTTGTAGAATGGGTACATGTACTGGTCAAAACGGGCAAAGGAGAGGGCGGAACCCAGCGCGGTATTGGCGATAATGTGGGTAATCCACACCAGCTGCATGGCCTCGCGGAAACTTGTCGCCTTCCCGGTGGAGACTCTTTCAAGCATACTGGCGATTTCCTCGAGTTCAGCGGCGCGCCCGCGATCGCTTTCATTCCCGGCGGCTATTTGATAGACGCCGGCATATCGCTTGATGTAGCGGATGGCTGCTTCAATCGCGATCTTTGTCGCGGTATAGAACTCTTTTTTTTCCGCGTCGTCCTGATCGGATTCCAACAGCAAATCATTGATTTTCTGCAGCAGGGCGCCGTAGCCTGTGTTGATGATCATGCCGTAATCCAGGTTCACATGATTAGCGGCTTTCCAGGGCAACCCATCGACGAGTGCCGTCACCTTCTCGCCGTAATCGCAAACAAAATGCAGCTCCAGCACCCTCGCGATCATGTTGGGCCGGATGATGTCCGTGCCCGCATACTTCTTTTGGACCTCTTTGATCATCTTCTGCAACGTAACAAAGCGGATGCTTGCGTCGCCATGGCTGCGCGCTGTCAGAGCGCCTCTGGAGAGAATCCTTTGTGTGCTCGCCTGCGTCTTGATATATTCTTCAACGGCCTCAAACGCCGAGTTGAGACATTCGCTATAGGAAGCCTCTTCCGTCAACGGCCACATACCGATGATGGAGCCCCCGAGCAGTTCAAGGGGAAGCGCCACCAGCTCGACATGATCCAGCAGATGTGCGAACGCCTTGGCGCGGCGGAACTGCCGCGGCTCATCCAGGGTTTTTGCAAGGGACTGCGCGACAAGCGGAAAAAAGGTCGCTTTCCGGACGCCCGCGTCGCAGAGTTCCTGCACGGATCGCTTCAAAGCCTGCGTTCTGGTTGCAATGTCCACAGCATCCATCCCCTCGGATTCACTTTATTGCGGATGTCAAACCATCCCCATTGTTCTAGCCGGGCAATGAAGCGCGCGCCGCACGGCTTCCATATCCGGGGGCACGCTAAAAGATCCGCGAGCCATGCCCAATGCATCATATTTGTGACCGCCCATGTTGTGAAAAGGCAGCGCCTCGATGCCGGCAGGGGGGTATTTGCGCAAAAAACCCGCAATCCTTTCCAACTCATCGCCCCCCACGTTAAAGCCTTCGATACACGGGATGCGGGCACACACCCTCGCGTTATGAACAAGCCGCCTGTAGTTGGCCAGTATGAGCGTGTTGTCCACGCCCGTGCCCTCTTCATGCAGCGTGGGGTCGATGCACTTGATGTCGTACAGAAACAGGTCGGCATAAGGCAGAACCTTCTCAAAGCTGGACCAGGGCACATGGCCCGCCGTATCAATGGCTGTATGGATACCGTCCTGTTTGCAAAGCCGGAGTAACTCGCGCACAAAATCCGTTTGCAGCATGCATTCGCCCCCGGAGCATGTCACGCCGCCCCTCGACGCATCAAAAAAGGCCTTCTCCCCTTGGATTCTGGAAAAAACCTGGTCCAGCGTGAGTTCCTCTCCGCACAGCTTCCTCGCGCTGTTTGGACAGACTTGGCCGCAGCGCCCGCAAAGGGCGCACGGCTTACGGACGCATACCTCGGCGCACATACCACAGCCGGTGCACTTTTTTTTATACTTCAGCAACTGTGGTTCGGGGGAGAGCCCCTCGGGATTGTGGCACCAAAGGCAGCGCAAGTTGCAGCCTTTGAAAAACACCGTCGTGCGGATGCCTGGGCCGTCTACATAGGAGGTGTTCTGTATATCGAAGATGACCGCTTTCATGCGCCTATGCGAGTCCTTTCCATAATATCATCCTGGATGGCCTCCTCGAGCACCACAAAGAAATCGGAAAAGCCCGAAACCCTTACACGCAGGCTCTTGTACTCCTCAGGCGATTCTTTCGCCCTCTTCAGATCGTCCAACGACACATAATTAAGCTGCAGCTGCTGGCCGCCCAGCTTGAAGAATGTTTCCAGGATCCTCGCGGTCTTCTCGAAATTCGCCTCTTCCCAGATGAGCTTGCCGTCCAGCATGATGTTGGTTACGCTTCCCGCGCTGAACAAGCCGCGTGGATCGGCTTGCCCAACCGACGTCAACAACGGCGTCAGACCTTCGCGGTCCCTGCCCAAGGTCTGCTGTATGCCGTTTGTAAGGGCGTCGCCCCTGCGCCTGCCATCGGGCGTCGCCTCGGTTATCTTGCCAAATATGCTGTTGTTCGGGATGTACCCGTTGATGTTGCTCAAAAGGAAGGGATTGCCGAACTGATCCCGCTTACCGTCCAGGTAACGGTGGAGGCTGTCGAAAAACCGGCGCGCGATATCGTTTGACAGGCTGTCGTTGTTGCCAAAGAACCTGCCCGTGTTGAGGATCCGGCTGCGCAGGGCGGCATGGCCTTCCCAATTGACGGCCAGGGCGCTCAGCAACGCTTCCATGGAGACGGTCTTTTCATCATACACGAATTGCTTGATAATGCTGAGCGAATCGATGACGGTCACGGCGCCTATCTCGGGCATTACGTTAACGGACACGGAGCAGCCGCCTTGGGTGGCGCTCTTGGCCCTTTCGACGCATCCCGTCAAGAAAATGCTGCTGATGATGTTTGTGTCTTTCGCGCGCTCGCGATTGAACTTGTAATCGAAGTCAAGCTGCACGGCCAAATCCTTGTATAGCTCGCGCTCATACAGCGCGTAGAAAGCGTCAAAATCCTCGCAGCGTACTGCCTCCTCCCGGCACAGGTACAGCGTGTTTGTGAGCGAGCGCGCGATGTTGTTGGCACAGGAGCCCATGTACAGCGCGCCTGGCACCGCAAGCTCGTTGCAACCGGTCAGGGAATAATCCACCGCCAATTTGTAGTCCAGCCCCGCGATTTCCGTCAGCGCCTTGATCCTCGGCTCGTCGGAAATAAAGGCGATGCGCTTGTTCTTGTCCTTCCGCTCGCAATCGAGCATAAACCGCAGCGCCTCGAAAGGCGTTTTTTTTGTCCACCGGAAACTGACCTGGGGGATCCATGTGGGCAACTCTATCAGCGACTCCACGATTAGCCGCGAGAACTCGTTGAACCCATCCTCCCCTTCCTGCGTGTACCCGCCGACGCAAAAATGGCACTGCGCTCCGCGCGTGAATGCGCCATCGCGGCTCGTATGGGCCTGGATGCGCAGGAAGAGCTCCTGCAGCAGCTCCTTTGCCTCCTCGTCGGTGAGCCTGCCGCTGTCCCGATCGCTTTTGTAGTATGGATACAAATACCTATCCACGCTGCCGATGCTGTCGGGCAGAAAGGAGTAGCACAGGTAGAGGCAGAGCACCGCTTCAAAAAAACTTTCGGCCGGGTATCTTGGCACACGCTGAAGCGCCTCGCCCAGTTCCTCCATCTGCGCCGCCCGGATGGGATCCGCTTCCCCACCGGCCTTGCGCAGGGCGGAGGCCGAGCATTTTTCCGCCCAACCGGTGATCGCGTCGCAGGCAATCTCCAGCGCGTCCAAAAAGGCCAGCTCTTCCGGCTGCGTATGATTTTCCCTGGATGTTTCGATGTTTTTGAGTACGCCCACTATGCCTTCGCGGATTATTTTGGCAAAGGCGGGATGCGCGTGCTGCCATTCAAAGATGACCAGGCCATCGATCGGTTTGAGAAAAAAGGCTTCGCGTACTTCATTGAAACGTCTGTGCCCCGTGCGCTCAAAGATATTGCCCTCCACGGAGCCGTCAAACCTCATCTGCCCGGTCATGCGGCATTCGTCGTCCAAATACGGTTCCTGTGCCAGTATGTACTCGCGGAGCCGCTTGGCGGACATCGCGATTTCCGGCAGAAACAAATCCTGTGGGTCATATTCCACGGGCGTCGTCGGCAAAAAGCGTTTGCCCTTCACAACGGATTTGGCGATAGCCTCTATGCGGATATTCATATATTTCAACCCTCTCAGCAAAAAGGAAAATCTTACGTTGGAAAGGCAGAGGCGGCTGAATTACCAAGTTTCGCGTGGTCGCCGCCTCTGCCGTCACAGTTCCTATAGCAAACGCTTAATGATTAGTAGGTTGCAATGAACTCCTCTACCTGTCTTTGCAGTTCCGCCAGGATTACGTCCGCGCCGGCAGCCTTCAGTTGTGCCGCGGCCTCGTTGAACCCGGCTTCCACATCATCCACGTAGCCGTATCCCAGCGGGATCACATACTGCTGCCTCGCGTTCGACACAGCCGCCTGCTCGTTTTTGATGGGCTCCCAATCCGGGAAGAACATGATGTAGGGGGTCTCTATCGAGATCGAGGCAAGGTAATCGTTGACGTCTTTCAGCGCCGGGGGCCAGCCTTCCATATCCCTGTAGAACTTGAAGGACTTGAAACCCCACGAGCAGTAGCCTTCCGGCGTGAAGCCATCCGGATCCAGCGCGCGCACGGTATCATCGGGGTTCATTTCAAAGTGTCTGCCTTCGATGCCGTAGGTAAACATGCGGTTGTAGAACTGGTCTTGATGGAGCAGTTCCAGGAACATCAGGGCCCTTTCGGGATTCCTGGAGGCTGCGGGCACGGCCATGCCGTCTTGCATGGCTAAGGTCTTGAAGGAGTAGGGTCTGTCGGTCCAGAAATAGGGCTCCCATTCCGGGCGCAGCAGGTAGTAGCTCCTCCAGTTGCCCAGGTCATGCAGGCGCATGGCGGCTTTGCCGTCGCGGAACATCTGCTCGTCCGGATTGGAGAGCACCGACTTGGGCCAATACCCTTTGTCGCTCCATTCCTTCATCAGCTTGAAGTACGCCAGCGTTTCCTCATCTTCCATTACATTGACGATGGTAGGCGTATCCGCATTCAGATCGATGTAGAACGGATACATGAGCTGCCACAGTCCTCTGGTGGCTTGGAAGTAGTCGTTGAAGCTGTCCTGCGTCTGCATGAAGCCGGAGGGATCCAGCTCCGGATACGACGCGATGACATTGTCGAAGTACTCGGCTACTTGATCGAAATTGGTGAGCTCGGTCATGCCGAATTCCTTCATCAGGTCGCCTCTGGCGATATAGCCCATCGTGAAATACATGTAATAGGAAGCCGGGATACCAAAGAGATGGCCGTTCGTCGTGGCTTGCTTTTTGAAGTCGGGATCCATCTCAGCGTACGTCTTGGGCATGTACTTGGGCGCCAGATCGTCCAGGGGCAAAAACGCGCCCTTCGCGGCATTGGAGTAGTATCCGCACCAGCTTGCGGCGTAGATGAGATCGATCGGCTCAAATGAAGCGAGCATCAACGGGTACTTGGTGCCGAAATCGGCCCAGCTGACGAACTCGACGTTCACTTTCGCGTTTATGTCCTCTTTCAGTCGTTCATTGACAGCGTCCATAACCTCGTAGTAATCCCTGCCGGGTGTACCAATGAGATACATCGTCAATTCCACGAATTCCGACAAGTCGATGTCGTCGGCGTCCGTCGCCAGAGCAGCCCCCGGGCTGATCGCCATGCCCAAAAGCAATGCCACGGCAAGCAGCAGACTGAGTACCTTTTTCATGTATAGTCCCCCTTTTTAAAATATATGATAAACCGTTTCCGGGTTTATCCTTTTACCGCCCCGATGGTTATGCCCCTTACAAAATACTTCTGCACGAAAGGGTACACCATAAGGATGGGCCCTGTTGCCACCACGGCCATTGCTAGTTTCAGCGCGCGCGTGGGCAGTACCACCATGCTGACATTGGCCAGGCGTGATATCCTCGCGATCGCTTCGGATGCCGTCAGCGTGCTGTACAACATGTACTGCAAAGGATACATCCTGTAGTTGGAGATGTAGAGCATTGCGTTCCACCAGTCATTCCAGTAATCCAGCATCAGGAACAGGCCGATCGTAGCGAAAGCCGTCTTGGACAATGGTACGATCAGCCTCAAGTAGATGGTGAAATCCCCGGCGCCGTCCATCTTGGCCGATTCGCTGATGGAATCCGGGATTTGGGCCATAAAACTTCGCATGATAAGCAGATAGAATACATTCATGATAGGCGGCAGTATCAGCGCCAGATAATTATTCCTCAGTCCGTAATATCGCACGAAGAACATGTATACGGACAGCAAACCGCCGCTGAACAGCGTTGTGAAGTAGAAGTAGAACGTCAGTTGGTTCCTATATTTGAAGTATTTTCTGCTGATCACGTACGAGCACATGGAGATGACCAGAAGCGCGCCCACCGTGCCCGTGACCGTAACAAAAATCGACACGCCGTAAGCCCTCACGATATCGATGGGATTCTTGAACAAAATCCGGTACGCTTCCAGCGAAAAGTCGCGTGGAAACAGGCCGTAGCCATGGAGGGCAATGGTAGTTTCGGATGTGAAGGAGCCTGAAATGAGCAGGATGAACGGCAGAATACATAACAGCATCGCGACGCTGAGCACGACATACCCAATGATGTCAAAAACTACCGTTGCAGCTGGTTTCTTGATTGCATTCGACCTTGCGTTGCTTCGCATCATACCGGCCTCCCGATCATATCTGCAATACGTATGTATTGCTGTAACTCCGGCTCGTCACATTCTTTAAAAGAGCGCGCTTTCCGAGTCTACTTTTCGTACGATGCCGTTGACGATAACGATAATAATGAAACACAGAATGGACTGGTAAAAAGTAGCCGCTGAGGACATCGTCAAATCGACGCCGCCTCCGCCGCCACTGCCCACCAGCGACCTGAATACGAACACGTCTATCACGTCGGTGGCATTAAACAGCATGCCGTTGTTGCCGACGATCTGAAAGAACATTTGGAAATCCCCTCGCAGGATCCTGCCAACATTCAAGAGCAACATGACGCTGATGGTGCGCGAGATCATGGGGATTGTCAGATAATACATTTTTTGAAAAATGCTCGCGCCGTCTATATCCGCTGATTCATAACATTCCTGGTCAATGCCATGTATGGCGGCAATATAGATCACCGAGGTATAGCCTACCCATTTCCATGCATTAAAGAAAGCGATAATGAAGATCCATGGCACAGGCCTGCTGTACAGGTTGACCGGATCCATATTGAGCGACTTAAGAACGGTGTTCAGCACGCCCGATTCGTAATTGAACAGGATGTTGACGAATACGCCCACGATGATCCAAGAGATAAAATACGGCAGAAAGGTAATGGATTGCGATAGCCTTCTGAAAGTCTTGCCGGATATCTCGCAAAAAAGGATGGCGAAGAAAACGGCCAGCGAGTGGCATGTGATCATGAACATCACGTTGTAAAGAATCGTATTTCGCGTCACCAAAAAACCTTTGCCGGACATGAAAAAGTATCTAAAATTGGCCAACCCGGCCCATGGACTTCCAAATATGCCTAAATTGAATCGGTAGTTCTTAAATGCCAATATGATGCCTGGCATAGGGACATAGCACAGAAACAAAGTTAGCAGGATTGCCGGAAGAGCCATTAAGAACAGTGTCTTGTTCCTTCGAAGCTCATGCACGATTGTTTTCATGTCACCGCCCCTCCTTCATGAAATTATCTAAGGCAACACCGCATTTTAGGAAACAGCTTTATCCTTTGATGCCGGTCGCCGAAATACTTTGTTGCACCTGCTCCTGGGCAATAATGTAGATGATGATTGCCGGTAATACGACAAGAGTCACAGCAGCAAACATGCGCGTGTAGTCATAGGCAAACTGCTCGTTAAAAAACCGCAGCGCGAAGGGCAGTGTCCGATTGCTTGTGGAACTCGTAAGGAGTGACGCATAGAAATACTCGTTCCAGTTCGCGAGGAACATGAGTACGCCTGCGGTCGACAGCCCGGATTTTGTGAGCGGAAAGCTGATCTTTAGAGCTATATTGATAAAATTGGCGCCTTCGATTGAGGCTGCTTCGATGAGCTCCGTTGGTATAGATTCGAATGCAGCCTTTAGCACAAACATCGACATCGCCATGCCAGAGGAAAGGTAAACAAGATAGAGTGCCGTTCTCGTGTCATAAAGACCCAACGTCATAATGAGCGAGAATATCGGCTGCGCCCTGGCATAGGCTGGCACGAGCAAGGTCACCGTGAAAAGAATGTAAAGCATGTTTTTGCCCGGGAATCTGTATTTTGCGATCACATACGCGCCCATAGCATAAAAGACAAGCGAAGTTAACGTTGACGTCGTCGAGACCACGACGGAGTTGATGCCGAATTGTTGGAAATTATACTTGTTATATACGCTCACATATGGTTCAAAACTGAACTGGGTCGGCAGCGTGAACGGGCTAGACAAAATGGCGGCGTTTGTTTTGAACGACGACATGATAATCCATAAAATAGGAAATACGGACACGACCACCGTGAATAGCAGGGTCGCGTACATAAACATTTTATATACAAGCGTTGTCTTAGCCGTCTTCATAGGCCTCTCCTAATAACGTTCTCTGAAAGCCCGAGATATGACGAGCATCAGCAATACGCCGATCACCATCATTGTGAATGCCACTGCGTTTGCGTATCCGTAATTCAAATCCCTGATCGCTCGGACCAGGATCAGCGGCAGGTTCATTGTATCGTCCCCTGGGCCGCCGCGGGAAGTAAGACTGATGACCTCAAACATCCCGATGCGGGCTGTGACCGAAATAATGATGCTCGTCGAGAGCGCACTTCGGCAGAGGGGGATTTTCACAAACCGGGTGACCTGCCAGTTGGACGCGCCATCTATATACGCGGCCTCGAAAAGCTCCTCCGGTATGGCGAGCAAATCACCACTTACAATCAATGTGACGATGACGGCGTAAAAGAACCAAGTGAGTGTGATTGCCCAGAATGCAGCCGGCGACTGAAAGAACCATGGGACGCTAAAATTCGGAAATGACAAGCGGATGATATTGTTCAGCAGGCCAAAGTCATCGTTAAAAATGAACTTATAGATAATAGCCCAAGCCGCAATTGAAATAACATTTGGCACCATGTAGGCCGCGCGCACAAACTTCCAGCCAAAAGGCTTCCTGTGGAGCATAAGCGCTATCATCGTTCCGAATGCGACGTGCCCAGTCGCAGCAATCAGTATCCATGAAAAAAGGTTCCGTATAGATAATAAAAACGTGTCGGTCTTAAACAGCTTCTGATAATGTGTAAAACCGACAAGCTCGGGCAGATTGAAACCATTCCATCTTGTGAGGCTCGTATAGATGACCGTGAGAATCGGAGTGAGATAAAACATGAAAAATATCACGAGCGTTGGCAGCAGAAAAAGATAACACCATAGCCAATTGCGCTTCTCGAGCTTCGTGTACTTTCTGTACATACCAAACCTCACTTGCGAATGAATGCCTGGTCGATCAAAAATGGGTTGAGACGGCCCGTACACATATGCGGACGGGCCATCTCATGGCCTTTGTTACAGCTAGCGCGAGGCATAGGACAGGTATTCATACCCCCACAAAACAGTCTGCCTAGTCGTCGTAGGCAAACTCCGCGGCTTTCTTCGTCAACTCCTGGCACATCTGCTCGGGGGTGTATGTGCCATCGATCAACAAGGGCATCAGCTTGCCATATTCGGGAACTGTGATCGAGCTGGGCATGGAACTGCCGCAAATGGACACGATAAGCGTATCGGATTTCATGGCGCTGAGATATTCGCTCATTAGCCTGTCCTCAGCGCGCCTGGCAAGAAAACTGTCGCTCAGCGGAACATTCGGCGCAGCGCCGCCCACTATCAACAAGTGTTCCTCAATCTCTTCTACTCGGTACATAAACTCTAAGAACGCGAGCGCCACTTCCCTTTCGTCATCGCTGATGGTGCTCGGGACAATCCAGCCAAATTCATACGGATTGCCACATACGATATTCCCTGGGTAAGCCGCGCCGCGTACCTGGTCACCAGTAAACCCGTTTGACCATTTGTCGCCGCCCGTCTCTTCGATAAAGTCGCCGACCATCCATGGCCCATTTGCTATGACGGCAGCGTTTTTGCTCATAAACGCGTTCGCCGCTTCTTCATAGAACGCTCCCACCGTGTTCGGCGTCATTGTGTCTTGGAGGAGCTTCTGCAGGATGCGGAAAGACTCAATCCAATACTCATTGTTAAAATCCATGACTTTATCGATCAGATGGTCGCGCAGGTATTCCTGACCGCCGTCCATTGCCCCTATGATTGCGGTTTGGAACAGATTGATGCACCAGGCGTTTTCTGCGGTCATAAACGCAATTTTGTTGTCCCCAAGTTCCGCAACAAACTCGTCCATGGACATATCGCCTATCGGTTTTGACGGTTGGAACATGGTTTCGTTGTAGTACAATCCTATTGGTGTGAAGATCGCAAACGGCATGCCGACGACCTTGCCGTCGACTGTGTTGAAGTTAATAGATTCTGCAATGCACCGGCTAAGGAGTTCCGGCCGCTCGTCAAGCCAAGGCTTTAAGTCATAGAACAACTCATTTGGGATAATGACCTGCCTTGTCCAGTCGACGGCTACCCCGTTCCCGTGGATGAGGGGAGGCAGTTTGCCCGTCTGCGCGAGCAGCATGATTTTGTCGCCGTACTCCGTCATGACTAGCTCTTCTACCACGATCCTGTACCGGTTTTCGTACTCCTGATTGAAACGTTCAACCATTGGCAAAAACATGAGAGCGTTGACATTTTCGCCAGCAAAATAGGACGGGATCGTAATGACAATTTCCGGTTTTTCTGCGTTGGCTGATGCTGCGATCCCGGCGAACATGGACAGGACGAGCAGCATAGTGACTGCGAGTGTCAGAAAACGTTTCATAGATTCAATCCTCCTAAATTTTGTTCTATATTAAGAAACTCTGAAAGGCAACGAAACCATCAACTACATGCTATTGTATCAATATGTCTGCCTCAAAGAATTTCATAATATCATCTCGACATTGCCGCCGTTCACGCCCTGTTACCATGGCCGTTCATCGGTGACAAGGTTCAGCCAGTCAAGATCATGCTGCCCCATCACAATATCCAAAGCCGCTAGATTGCTCTCCATTTCAGCGCGGTTGTTGGCGCCTATGATAGGGTGAATGTCGAGCGGTTGGTTCAAAAGCCAGGCCAGCGCAATATTCGGGACACTGGCACCGATTCGTTTACCATACTCTTTCACGCGATCCATGCGCTTGAAGTTGACTTCGTGGCAGAAGGATTTCAAGCATACGATATCCAATGTGTCCTTGTAAGCGGGGAAGGTCTCCCGGTCAAGCGCGCCGCTCCAAAAGCCTCTCGACATGCTAGACCAGGTAAACAGCGTCATGCCGGTTTCCTGATAAAATTTCAGGTTCGCCTTCATGTCCGGCTGATTGAGGCTTTCCTCATCTTCGCCCCAACTGTTGACGACCGGTTCAGCCAGGGAAAAGCCTGGTTGAGCAACGAGAAACGGCGAATAGCCCTTCTCTTTTGCGTATGCCAAGGCGCGTTTTGTTCTATCCACATTTCTCCAGTTTGAACCGCCGTAACCGTGGATGTAGCCCTTTCCCTGCATATAGGCGAACATATCGACGATTTCCTCAACCGGTACGTCGGGATTGTCCTTATGCGTCAGATACACGTCAATATAATCCACTTGCAGCTTGTCCATGGAGTCAAAGATATCGCGCATCATGGATTCCGGCGAAAAAGGCCTCAGGTGGGTACAAATTCCTCCGCCTTTACCGATGATAAACATCTGATCGCGAACGCCGCGATCTTTCATCCACTCGCCGAGCGACAACTCCGCCTCCCCGGCGGCATAGTACTTGGAAGCGTCGTACGTATTATAGCCAAGCTCATACGCGTCATCCATGAGCTTGAAGCTATCCGCCTTTGTCTTCTCCATAAATGTGCAGCCGGTTACATCGTCGCGCACTGTCAATACCATCGAACCCATCGCAATCTTGGCCGCCGGTGTCTTTATCGATCCTACCTGCGTATATCTCATCTTCCCCATCTTCGTCACATCCTTTATGTTTGTTATTAATAGAACTTCGTTAACCAGTTAGCCATACTATTTGCTGAACGCATTTCCTTGTTTTTCAAGATACGCCTTGTCGCAGCAAGTTCGCCCATGATGACGTTTCGTATCGCAAAACATTAGCTAGTCCTGTCGATTTTTGCAGGCATGACCTGGAAAAATTAAAACCGCCAACTCAACCGGTCTTTGTGCGGTATTGCCCCAAATAGTAGTAGCCTGGCAAACCAATGGTCCTTTCGGCACAGGGTGCGCAATCCGTCTTTCTTACCGAATTTTTGGAACATTACAGCTAACTAAAATGATAATAGCATCGCTTTGTCGAAATGTCAACAGGAATTTGTCGAAATATCAGCAGTTTTTTTACCGGGTGGTCACAGTGCGTTGTTATTTGTTGTTCCTTTGATCATGCAACCTTTCGTTGTGCTTGGTTTTTGTATCTTCCCAAGCCTGCCCTGGACATAGATAAGCATAAACCCTGGTGTTACACCCGGGTCAATGGCCTTGAAGATTAATGCGTATTTCATATCTGAAGCAAACCGATAGCGGTTCGTGTTGTTTTTTACTGATTGGCTGCAAATTTTTGCTTGTACGTCCAAAAGACAGATACGCTAACAATGGTGTAACACCACATTATGCTATAGCCAGCGCACCGGCACATTGGCAATCCTGGTTAAAATCATCTGCGCATGGCGCTTCGATTCAACTGTAAGCGCGCCGTATTCCACCTGCGAACATCCCAACGCTTCCGCCTTGCCCAAGCCCAGGCGATGATACGGGATGAGATCGATGGATACCCCGCCCCGTAGGCCGGACGCTAGCGCCCCGATGCCGCGGATATGCGCCTCGCGGTCGTTTAAGCCCGGAATAATGGGGCAACGCAACGCAATCTTTCCTCCCGCGGCGTCCACTTTGCGCAGGCTGTCCACCAGCGGAGCCATTTCCACGCCGGTCGCCCGGACATGCCGCGCCGCGTCTGTCTCTTTCACGTCCCATAAATACAAATCGGTACAGCCCGTCAGTTCCTCCGCGCGCCCTCCCCAGCCGGATGTATCCAGGCAGGTATGCAGCCCGGCCTTTTTGGCAAGGTGTAGAATCTCGCATGTAAAATCATGTTGCGCCAGCGGTTCTCCGCCCGAGAGTGTAATCCCGCCACCGCTGGCCTCGTAAAAGGGCCTGTCGCGAAGCAGGCGATCTATCACCTGATGCGCATTCAACCGCTCCCCTTGCATTTCAATGGCAAAGCATGGGCATGCCTGCGCGCACGCGCCACAAAGGGTGCATTTTTCCCTGCGCAGTTCATGCCCATCAGCGCGCACTGTATGTACGCCGTTTGAGCAAACACGCGCACAAGCGCCGCAAAACGCACACAGCTTTGAAAAGTACAGCAGCTCGGGTTGCGCGCGCTGCATCTCGGGATTATGACACCATTGGCAGGTGAGCGGACAGCCCTTCATGAACACAGTGCTGCGCAATCCCGGCCCATTCGTCGTGGAAAAGCGTTGTATGCGCGCTACAAGCCCGTTCATACCGAAGCCGTTGTCCGGCTGATGAGCTCTTGCTGCAAATAATCCGGAAGGCGCACGAACACCTCAGAATATCCTACGATGCGCACAAACAGCGATTGGTATTGCGACGGATTTTCCATTGCAGCCAGGAGCGTTTCACGGCTGACAACATTGATCGTTAGATTTACGCCGCCCATGCCGAAATAGGTATCGGTCAAACCCGCCAGGACCGCATTGTCCAGTTTCTTATCCAGACGCACGTTCAGCCCACCGCAGCCCGTCAGCCTCTGAGGCAGACGACTCACCGAGTGCAGAAGCGCCGTAAGGCCTTCCCGGTCCTTGCCATACACGGGCGATTGGTTTTCGCTCACCGGCTCTCCGGTGAGGCGGCCATCCGGCGTCGCGCCCAGCTCCCGCCCAATGCCGATATGACAGAACATGGAATAAATGCCCGGGATGTGAATGCGGTCATGGTTCTCGTTTAAACCGCGCACAATATCGACAAAACACTCACTGGCAAGCGCTGCCCAGCAATCCGCCCGCTCATCGTCATTCCCGTACTTCGGGTATGTGTTGCGTATCCTTTGGTGCAGTTCCGGATCACCCGCAAAGTCCTCCCTGACCAGCGCCCTAAACGCGTCCAGCGTGAGTATTTTGTCCTCGAACACTGCCTTGCTGATCGCACACAACGAATCGGCAACGGTGGCTATGCCTGCCATTTGATGCACGACCGTCTCCTGGTACTGCCCGCCGTTCTCTATATCGCATACCTGCTCCACGCACCCTCGCAACAGGAGCGATTCCAGGCAAAAATGAAGCTCCTCCTCGGGGTCGAACCTCGGGACGCCCATGGACGCCTTCAGCTCGCGCATCATCCCGCGCTTGAACGAGGCCAGTATGCCCTCCATGTCCTTTGCCTCCGGGTCGTAGAAGGCGTCCAGCAGCATGGCGGGGCAATTGTGGATATAGTCGCTTGATTGATGTCCTTGGAATTCGGCGCGGTTGCAGCCGGACATCGTGTAGCCGATGGCGCGCTGCCGGGTAAGTCCCAAGGACTCAAGCGAATGAATGATCACGTCGTCGTTGTAAAAACTGACCTGCCCGTCTAGTTCCTGGGCAGCCTGCGCGCACGCGTTCTTCCAATCCGGCGGGCTGTTGTCCTTCGATATGCGCAAGGCGAGCACGGGCTGGGGCAAGTGCACGTTGGCTGCCGCCTGCAAAAACAGAAGGCTCAGCGGCAAAGCGTGCTCCGCGCCCGTCCCTCCCAACATAAGGTAGATATTCGTAGATGCGCATGGTACCGGCATTTGCTTGTACAGGTCGGAGTTCAGGCCGCCGATCTCGTTGTTTTTGAGAAAAAAACTTTCCAGAATCTCCAGCGCATCCTCTTTCTCCCCGGCGCGGAAGTATGGCAGAACCGTTAGGTCCAGCCGCGAATACGCAAAATCGCGCCCGCCGACCACGCAAGAAAGGATCATTTCCATCAGCCATATGCTCTGCATCGCACTAAAAAAATCATATGCGGGCCCGTATGGGACAACGCGCAGCGCACGCGCCGCCCGTTCCATGCACGCTTCCTCGGCGGCAAACGCGTACCTTTCCGCAAACGCACGTATCGCCTGCGACGCACGCCGCGCGAACCCGGCGTAAAGCTTTTGCACCTTGCTGCGAGCGTTCCTTTCCATGTCCTCCACAATGCCGCTTAATCCTTTTCGCACAAGGTCGTCGTAGTCCAGGCTCATGTGGCCCGGTATCCGTTTGATGATACCAAAAGGATTGCCGATATGGTTGAAGCCTGCACCTGCGTCCTCCACCATCTCGTAAGGAACGGGGCCTTCCACCATCCGGCCCAGCAAAACGTCGCCCTCCTCGATGGGCGTCGACATCCGCCGGAGCACGAACTCCATCGCGGTGATATACCGCTCGCCTTGTTCCGGCGGTACATCTCCCTTGAGAAACGCGTCGATCGCCGACTCTCTCTCCACATAGGCGTTCGTCTCGTCCTTCGCAAAGAGCGCCTTGCGCATGGCTTCAATATTCATTTTCGCACCTCCATCCCGGCGGTTCCACTAACCCTGCGGAGCGTATCTTTCCCTTGTGGTCTTTTGATAGCGGATCGTCATTTTGATCCCCATGTCATGATCCCCGAAGCCGCGCCCAAACAGGTTCACGCCGCCCGGATTCTGTGCGTTTTCCTTTACCCCAATGCGGATTTTGATATAGGGCGTCTCCGGAACCAGCACATCCGAAAGCGTTGTTTTTGACACCAAATTATCGAAAAAAAACGTTCCATCCTTGGTGATCAACCAACGGTTCAGCATCCCATACTGGGTATTTCCAGTAGTAACCCAGTATTGTGGGTTGAAACGGCCGGCCCGGTCGCCGAAATCGCCTGGACTGTGCCAAACGCCCACTTCGACGTCGTTGATCCACAGGGAAATGTCCGATTTCCACTCGTTGTTGTGCCCGGGCGCCTCGGAACACGCTTCGTACTCCAACTGTATGCTGTGGATGGTGCGCTCAATGGGAGTCTTAATGGGCATCAGATACTCCACAACCCCCGTGCGAAACCAAAGAATCCGCGCATTGGAGCGTTGCGGAAGAAAAAACGAGCTCGGGTCGTCCTCAATGCCAATAATGCGCTTTTCATCCGCCATGCCACAGGACGGATTGGGTATGCAATAGCTGAACATGCCAACCGGCATGTCGTATGTATGTAGGTCATCCGCCTCCGGGATATCCTTGCCGAAGCTAAAGTCTATAAAAATATCCCGGAATACGGCGGAGCACACTTTCATGGAACCCCGCCTGGCAGGCTGAAACGCGGCAACGATCAGCCCCGATTCCTCCAAGATTCGAATGTTCGCCGCCACGGTGGATATGGATACATCCAGGGCGGACGCTATTTCCACTACGTTCATATTTTTGTGTTCGAGCAACGCCAATATGTTGACCCTCAATTCTGTAGCCAATGCGTTTCCTATACGGGCCATCTGTCTGGTATTCGCAAAAGATAATTTCAGCATCGTCTCATACCATTCCTTCTTTGTTCTGTATGCTTTGGAATATTACCGTCTTCTCGTAAGATATTATAGCATGTTTTCGGTGAAACAGCAACCGCTTTTCAGCGATCACGCTTTTCAACGATCTAGTCGTGAAAAGGCGCGTAAAGATAACGCGCTTTGCCGGAAATTGGCGCAGATTATAACCCTTTGGGATTAAGGTTCAGGGCGCTGAAGCGCTCCGGATCCACCTTGGGCTTGCGCTCGGGCGTGAGCAAACCGTTGACCTCCTGCTGCACGTCGGTGAGCTGGGTATAGCAATATCCCCGGCAAAACGGTATCGCGCGGATGGCGTCGGTCGCGCCGGCAAAGCGTTTCAAGAAGGATGCTTCATCGGAGACCTTGCCGTTATATCCCCATGTCTCCATGCCGCCCATCACGCCCTGGAAACCGAGGGTGTCGAAGGCGATGCCGCCATACTCGGTGACCATGAAGGCTTCCTTGCCTGTAGGCGTTTCACCGTCGGCGTACGGCAGGCGGCGGTCGCAACCGATGGCCTCTAATTTATCGCGGCCAGCAAAATGAAGAGCCAGTTCCTCGCCGCTCGCCGTATAGTCATGGAGGGCGAAAATATCGGTTTGGACCTGTTCCCATCCGTCGTTGCTGGACACCAGGCGCGTACCATCCAGCGCGTAACACAGATGATACAGCGTGCGGGCCAGGGCCTGCTGCCGTTTGTTCGCGTATATGCGCGGCACGCCCCAGCTCTCGTTGAGCGGAACCCACGCCACGATACAGGGATGATTAAAGTCACGGTTTATGAATTCCGCCATGGTAGCCGTCAGATTGGTCACACTCCCGTGGCTGAATACATAGGCGCTTGGCAACTCCCCCCACACCAGGAGCCCCAGCCGGTCCGCCCAGTAGTAATACCGTGGATCCTCGATCTTTTGGTGCTTTCGCGCCCCGTTATAGCCGAGTTTTTTCGTCCACTCCACATCCGCGCGGAGCGCGTCGCCGCTTGGCGGTGTCAGCAGCGACCTTGGCCAGTATCCCTGATCTAACACCAGGCGCTGGTAATACGGCTCGTTATTGAGCAAGACGTGACCGTCCCTTACCTCTATTTTGCGCATACCGAAGTATGTGCGCACATGGTCCACTGCCTCGTTTCCCCTGAGCAGGCGAACCGATAGATCGTACAGGAGGGGATGCTCCGGTGACCACAGCAGCAGCCCTCCGATGATTCCGTCTTCCTGCATGTCCATGGGAAAACGAATAATCCGTTCCTTGGCTTCCACGGCAAAGCGCCGCGGGAGCACTCCCTCTTGCGAGAGCTCCATCTCCACGCGGAGCGCCGCGTCAGGAATGCGGTCCAGTGTGATCTCCACGGTGGCCTGATGCCTGTCGATGTCCGGCGTGATGTGCACGCGCTCCATCGCGATGTCGCTCACGGCCTCCAGATACACACTCTGCCAGATACCGCTTGTTGGCGTATACCAGCAGCCCATCAAGCCACGCCGCCAGTATTGCTTCCCGCGCGGCTGCGTACAGTCCGGCCGGTCCTCCACACGCAGGCACAGGTCGTTTTCCCCGTCGATCAGCGCCCCTGTGATATCCAAGGCGAACGGGATATATCCGCCTACATGAGAGCCGACGGCTTGTCCGTTGACATATACGTCGCAGGCGTAATCCACCGCGCCAAACCGCAGCAGTACACGTCTGCCCAACATGCCCTCGGGCACCGTAAAGGCGCGGCGATACCAAAGGATGGGGTGGATCTCATCCCCGCCGATGCCGCTCGCCTCGCTCTGATAGCAGAAAGGTACGGTGATAGACAGGGGAAACGCGTGGGCAGGCAGATGCCAGCTTTCGCGCATGCCAACGTCGCCGTCATCAAACGCAAACCGCCACACGCCGTCGAGCGAGGCAAAGGTATCGCGCATGAAGTCGGGGCGGGGATGTTCCTCTCTGGCAATGGGTTTGATTTGCATCATGGTTACTCCTCTCAACACGAACAATAATTCCGCATCAAAGAAATCGCATCGGATATGGAAAAAACTATGGCCAACATGTTTATAGCAAGGAGATTTTCAGTAGACGTATAACACACGCCACGGAATTTGTCAATAGCATTATGGGGCGGCAACCCGTCGGAAGAAAGAAATGATGTAGCAAACGCACACTCCATTTATTTACCAATTTATATACACATAACAATGGAAATAATAGCGAAAAACAATAACGAAAAAATTAAAAAGTGTTGACGGCTCGTGAAAAGCATGCTATTATGCTGTCGAATATCCGTAACGTTCCAACTGTGATCGAACAAAAGAGGAAACCACATTCGTCAAAGGTTTTTCGCCTACCGAATCAATGTTGCCATTGTTTTGAAGGAGGGGGTATCTTGAGCAAGCCGAAGGTGTTGATTATCTGGAATGACACGATTCCGCACAAAGGGTCCGACAAAGCGAAGATCTGGGAAGAGGTGCTTCTACGCGACGGATTTGATGTGGAAAGCGTCCCGAGCACCTATCCGATTTGCGATCCTGCAAGGCTCCGCACCTATAGCCTGATTGTGATGGGTTGGAGTGAGGGCATGATCATCCCAGAACAGGGCGTGAATCTCATCAGGGCGGTGGGCTTCGACGGAGTCGGAATGGCCGGTTACCATGAAATGGCCACGGCGTTCGGCGATCGCGGCTGGCATTTCTTGTTCGGTACATACATGGTCGCGCACCCCGGCCTAGCCGCAGATGGAGAGAAGCACGACTACATCGTGCATGTCACCAAGCCAGACGATCCCATCATGAGGGGCATCACGGATTTTGAGGTACAGGCAACGGAGCAGTTCTATGTGCTGACCGACGGCGATAATTTCAACGAAGTCCTTGCCGACACAAAAATGGCATGTTCGGATTATCCCTGGATTGTGGGGGCGTCGTCCCCTGTGGCGTTTAAGCGGCGTTTTGGCGCGGGTAGGATATTCTACCAGTCGGTGGGCCATTTTGCCAAGGACTTTCAAAATGAAAACGTGTTTAAAATCATGCACCGCGGGATGCTGTGGGCGGCAAGGGAGTTGCCGGAGGGCCTCGTCATTGAGTAGCCGCCACTCCAAAGGAGTTATACTAAGTGAAGGTTTTTGTTACGGGTTATTCCGGCCATCTGGGGCCGGCCGTCGTAAAAAAGCTGGATGCGTCAGGCGCCGAGGTGATCGGCTTTGACATAGACCAGAAAAACGTACCCGGCCTTGCGGATGTTCGCGGTGGAGATATCCTAAACTACGATCAGGTAAAGGCCGCCATGACCGGCTGCGACGAGGTACTCCACATGGCGGCGATAGCAATGCCCTTCTATGCCCGTGAGCAGGAGGTTTTCAACGTCAACGCAAGCGGCACGTTTAACGTGTTTAAGGCATGTGCCGAGCTGGGCATCAAAAGGGTGTCGGTCACCAGTTCCGTAAACGCCATCGGGTATAATTTTGGCGTCAAGGTGCGCGATCTTTCATATTTGCCGGTGGATGGCAGCCATCCGCTTTTCGCTACAGACCCCTATTCCTATTCAAAGGGGGTTTCGGAGGATATCGGTCGGTATTTTTACAACCGATACGGAATCTCCAGTGTATTCATGCGCCTTGGCATCGGTATCAATGTGGAGGATATACGATCTTTGCGCGCGCGGGTGGACGGGCTGCTCTCGCTGCCCGAGAAAGAGGGAATCCGGGAGGTCAGGCGCATTGAGGCGGAGATGGATGAGCGCCGGCTTTACGCGCTTCGCGAGGCGCCTCCCTACCGCAATGGAACCGAGTACGTCTATGAATGCTTCACCAAGGAGCAAGTCATCTGGTCGAGCCATGTTCACAACTTTCTTATCTATACCCATCTCGACGACCTGTGCGATGCCTGTGTCTGTGCGCTGAGCGCCAGGTATGAGGGGTCGCACCCGATATTCGTTTCGGATTACGTCAATATGCTGGGCATCGAGTCGGCGAAGCTGGCGTTGCTTCTATACCCGGGTGCGAAGGTGGATTTTGACCTTCTGAAGGGATATGACGCCTTGGCCGATTATCGCGAGGCGGAAAAAATGATCGGCTTCCGGGCGAAGCATTCGTTTACCGACCTGTACAAGGAGGTGTTCGGCTGATTCGGCATTTTTGGGGCAAGCAATGATTTAGAAGGGAGCAACTGCCATGAAATTAAGCAATGTCAAGGCCCTCTTAGAAGAGCATGGAGCTCGGCTTCATCACATAGGCATTCTGAGCGAAAATCTGGAAGGCACCATTGATTTTTTCAAAAACCTGCCGTACATCAATGGGCTGGAAGCCAATCCCGGAGACTATTTCCCGGTGGAGAAACTGATCGTGGGCGAACCCTTTTTCATCAGAATTACCAATGGTATCATCAGCAACAACCCCATACGTATGGAGATTCTCCAGCCGGTTCGCGAGAAGAGCGATCCGCGCAATATCTACAGCGTGCTGCTGGATAAGCACGGGCCCGGGTTTCACCATATCGCGTATGCCGTGTCCGAGAAGCCCGTTTATGAGGAAGTGGTGGCATCCTTCGTGGAAGCGGGTTATAAGATCATCCTGCAGGGGAGCGAATTCGTGTATCTCGATCCCGAGGATGGATCCGGCTGCTTCCTTGAGTTCCTGTGCATTCCGCCGGACATGTAACGGCATGCGATGCAAATAATACATAGCAAAGGAGAACCAGTTATGCAGAAACGGATTGAGCAACTGCAAGGGACTTTGCAGGCCGAGGGGATCGCTGCCGCCATTTTCCGCTTGCCGGAGAATGTGCTGCTGTTCAGCCGCTATTGGTCGCGTGTCGGATTTGCCTTCGTGTTTATCCCGCAAAAAGGCATGGCCTCGCTGATCTGCCCGGAGTCCGAGCTTGAGGATGGAAAGGCCGGCGATCTGGGGGATGTCCGCGCGTTCGCCTCCGGGCGGCTTTGCGATGGCGACCAGTATGAAAACGTGAAAGCGATTCTCCAGGATCTCGCCAAGGAACACCGCATAGACGCGGGCTGCACCATCGGATTGGAGCAGGGGGCCGAAAGCGTCGCGCCTTCCCTAGACGCAGGGGAGCAAGGGCTGCCCGGCGCCGCCACCGTGGCGATGGTCTCCGAAGCGCTCGGCGCCGGCAAGATCGTAAACATGCATCCCGCCGTATCACAGATGAGGCAGATCAAACTCGATGAGGATATCAAGAGCCTGGATATTGTCAACGAGATTGGATACGAGGGAATCCGGCATTTCAAGCAGCTTGTGGAGCAGGACAACATGCGTGAAATCGACATCGCGGCCGGCGTGGAAGCGTTCGTCGCGGGGTATGCTTGCGGCTACAAGGGGGTGCGGTTTGCACGGGCATGGGCGCAGGTAACCAGCGGACCCCGAACCGGCGACGCTTGGTACGCCGGCATGGTAAGCGGCGGGCGGAAGCTAGAAAAGGGCGATTTTGTCATGCTGGAAATGGCCGTCGCGGCCGACGGATACTGGTGCGATCTTACCGAAACGGTGTGCGTCGGGGGGCTGTCGGGTAAGGCCGCCAACATATACGAGGCCGTGCAAAAGGCGCAGCAGGCTGCTCTGAGCGCGATCCGTGACGGGATGCAGGCCTCCGCCGTGGACGCCGCGGCCCGGAGCTATTTGGAAGGATTGCAGTACGGCGAATACTTCAACCACATCACGGGCCACGGCGTGGGTTTTGCATACCACGACGGGCCGCCCTTCCTGGCCCCCGCGTCGCCGCACATATTGAAGGCTGGCATGGTGCATTCCGTGGAGCCCGGCGTTTATATTCCGGGGTACGGCGGCGTGCGCATTGAGGTAAACGCGCTGGTTCTGCCGGGCGGAAGCAGGGTATTGGGCAAAAACGCATAATCCGGGGGAGGAATTATCATGAACGAAGCTGATTTCACAAGAGCAACTCCGGAAGAAAGAGCCAAGCATATCATTAAGCCCCATGAGCAGGTCCCACTGACCGAACTGGTGAAGGGGTCGTACAGCCATCTGGTATCGCTGGAACGGCTGACCGTGAGTTTCCTAACCATGCGCGCCGGTTCAGCCTTTGCATTGCATACCCATCCAAATGAGCAGTGCATGATCGTGATAGAGGGACATTGCGACGAATTGATCGGCGATAAAATGTACCGCGTGGAAAAGGGCGATGTGATTTATTTACCGCCAAACATACCCCATGGCGCTTTTATTCGGGATGTGGACTGCAAGGCGATCGATATTTTCGCGCCGGGGCGTGAGGATTATCTTGAAAAGCATCGCGAGCAGCATCCGGATGCTCCTGTTCTATTCACGGCATTGTAAGAGGACCGACACAATGCCGCAAGATCAACTTTTACGGACAACGTCCTGCGTCTTCCGACACAGCTATTTCAAAAAAGATCTACAGCAATTGAAATAAACCGAGCCTGCCTGCCGCATACCGCATCAGGCAACCTTATTGATCGGCTGTCGCCTTCTCGGTCATTTGACAGCCGCCTGCGGCTGCCAAAAGGAGATGGCCTATGAAAACCCGCCGAGAGCTTGCCAAAGAGACATTAAACCACACGGAGCCGGCGCGCGTTGTCATCGATTTCGGCGGGCACCGCTCCAGCGGCATTGCGGTACAAGCCTATGGCAAGCTGCGAGAATATCTTGGTTTAAAAAAGACAGTCCCTTTCGTGTATGACGTAATCCAGCAACTCGCCCTCATTGAGCCCGATGTCTTGGAAATCACCGGCGGCGATTTTTTGGAATTGTCTCATTTCTACCTACATGTAAATGACTACTGGAAAGACTGGCGTCTACAGGATGGTACGCCGTGCAAGATTCCGGCATATCTATGTATTGAAGAAAACGAGCGGGGCGATTTCCTTGTGCGCGGAAGGAATGGAAAAGTCATTGCCGCTCAAAAAAAAGGAACCCTCTACTTTGAACAAACTTGCTGGCCATACGAAAACAGTGAAGAAGATGTATTCGATGATCTTGCGGAGGAGCTGAAAAAAATTTCGTGGTGGTCCATTCCTGCTCCACCTGGCCCGGCAAGCGTTTTTGATCCGGCAGGGACAAACCGCTACGCGGAAGCTGCGAAATATTTACATGACAACACGGACAAAGCCATCTATGCTATTTTCGGCGGCAATGCATTTGAAACGGCTACTTTTGCATTTAAGACAGACAACTTTTTCTGCGATATGCTTACGGCCCCCACGCGCGTTCATCGGTTCCTCGACCGACTGCTCGAATTCTTTTTAAAACAACTGGACGCCTTTCTGGATGCCGTTGGCCCCTATGTGGATGTCATCGGCTTTGGCGACGATCTTGGCATGCAGACCGGCACGTTGATTTCGCCGGATCTATATCGCGCTTTTATCCAGCCGATACACAGGATACTCTGGAAACATGTGAAAAATCGCTTCCCTGAGATAAAAACCTGTCTGCACACCTGCGGCAGCGTTTATGCGATCCTGCCAGATTTGATTGACGCCGGCATCGACGCGATCAACCCTGTGCAAACCAACTGCCGCAATATGGAACCCCAACGGCTCAAGATTGAATTTGGCGATAAAATCACCTTTTGGGGCGGCGGCTGCGACACGAGAAGCGTTTTACCACGCGGTACGCCTGCTGAAGTGGAGAGGGATGTTCAGAAAAATCTTGAAATCCTGCATTCCGGCGGCGGCTTTGTTTTTCAGCAGGTTCACAATATCGTCGCGGATGTGCCGCCTGCAAACATTCTTGCAATGTTTGACGCAGTGCGAAAATTTAACGACTAAGCGATACGTTCGAAAAACCGGTCAAAACTGGAACAATATATAACCAAGAGCTGACACCGTGGACGCGGTCGGATGACCCGCGCGTTACCTGCGGGAAGGGCCACCTTGTTGTTGCCCACGATCCGATGAACACGGCCTGGAGATCGAGAGCCTGGGCCCGCTGATGGAGTTGGCCCCCGGCGGCGCGGTGACGCTGGGGGAGGGGTGGCGCGTGTTTCCAAAGCCGGAAATTCCGGACATTCCGGCGCTGACCGGCTGGGCTGAAGATGCTTTGGGCGAAGAATCGCCATGAGCAACAGGGATGAGATCAATAGGAGAAGCAAGTATGTTGAAGGTTTGGAGCAAAGAAAAGGCGGCCGCATGGTATGCGGACAGCCCGTGGTGTATCGGGTTCAACTACGTGCCTTCGACTGCCGTAAACTCGGTGCAGATGTGGCAGGATGCGGATTTTGATAAGCCGGTCATCGCCCGCGAGATGGAGAGGGCCGCGCAGATGGGGTACAACTCCGTTCGTGTGTTCCTCTCCTACGTGGTGTGGGAGGCGGATGGCCAGCGTTTCTTGGATAACTTCAACTGGTTTGTTCGGCTGTGCGCGGACAACCGTATTAGCGTGATGCCCAACCTGTTTGACGACTGCGCCTTTGGCAAATCCGAGCCCGTGGTGGGGCCGCAGCCTGAGCCGGTTCCGGGCGTCCACAACAGCCGTTGGGTGCCAAGCCCCGGCTTTCGCTGCGCCGACGACCCAGCTGCACAAGTGCGCCTGCGGGAGTTTGTGCTTGCCGTTGTGGGCGCGCACCGTACCGACCCCGGCATCCTCGCGTGGGATGTGTACAACGAGCCGGGCAACTCCGACAGGGGGAACGAGTCGCTGCCGCTGTTGGTGAATGCGTTTCGTTGGACGCGGGAGGCCGAACCAAAGCAGCCGCTGACCGCGGGCATATGGAAATACGACGATTCCAGCGAATACCACGCCTGCTTGGAGCTTTCGGACGTGGTGAGCTTCCATTCCTATAACTCCACCTACGCGCTGATGGAGATAGCCGGGAAGCTGGCGGCGCAGGAAAAGCCGCTGTTGCTTACGGAATGGCTGCACAGGCCGAACGGGGATACGCTGCTGAAGCATCTGCCTATGCTGCGCAGCGCGAAGATTGGATGCTGGCACTGGGGGCTATTTCAGGGAAAAACACAAACGAACCTCCATTGGACCACCATGGCCGGCAATCCCGATCCGAACCCCATGCTATGGCAACACGACATCCTGCGCGAGGATGGGACGCCCTATGACGAGGCGGAGGTACGGCTGATTCGCGAACTGTCCGAGAGGTAAAAAAGACGGAAGGGGGATGACAGCGCATGACATCGCGTGAGCGCGTGCGCGCGGCGCTGTGCCGCCAACAGACCGACAGGTGCCCCAACGGCCTCGGCGGATGCGAGACAGCGGGGCTCCACATCCTGGCATACCAGAAGGCGCGCAAGCTGCTCAGATTGCCTGAGCGGCCTGTGAAAGTCAACACCTTCATGTACAACGCGGTGTTTGAGCGGGACGCCCTTTCGGCGATGCACGGAGACATCCTGCTGATTGAATCGCCGAACCTCTCCCCCTCCTCCATCCGCAAGGACCGTGGCTGGCGCGCGGAGCGAATGTTTGGAACATGGGTTCTGCTCCCCGACGCGGACGAGCTTGTGATCGAAGCAGACAACTGCATGTACCTCGCAAGAGACGGCGTGCGCTACGCCAAATGCCCGGCAGGTGGCCTTTATTTCGATTCCATCGCGCAGGATCCGCTGTTCGGCGAGGTGCCGATGCCCAAGCCCTCCCAGCTTTCCTACCGACGCCTCACGAACGACGAAAAACTTAGGGAATTGGAAGAGACGGCAAAGCGCTATTTCGAAGAAACGAGCTTCTCGCTCTGTTGCGGTGAGTCGATCTGCGATTTGCAATTGATGCCGGGCGGCATGCTTAATTGGTACGACGCGCTGCTCGGCGACCTGGGTCTGGCGGGGGAGTTCCTTGAGCGCGCCACGGACGCGGCTATCGCGGACTTGGAGGTGCTTTCCCAGGCCCTCGGCGACCGGTGCGACATGCTGCCCATCGCCCACGACCTCGGAGACCGGCGAGGCGTCACCATGGGGCCGGAGCTGTTCCGACGCGCCTACCTGCCTCACTACCGCCGCTTGTTTGCCGCGTGGCACGAGCGCACCGGCATGAGAATCTTAATGCATTCATGCGGTTCCATCGCGGATATCTTGGAGGACTTGATCGACTGCGGGCTCGACGTGATCAACCCCGTGCAGATATCCTGTGAAAATATGGCGCCTGCGGAGCTCAAGGCCCGCTTCGGCAACCGCGTTATCTTCTACGGCGGCGCCTACGATGCGGTGAAAATGTCCGCCGCCGCCGGATTCGAGGAAGTGTACCACGAGGTGACGAACAACATCCGAATCCTAGGGAAAGGTGGGGGGTTCATCTTCGCGGGCGTGCACAACCTTCCTGGTGATATCCCCGACGAACACCTCGAGGCGATGTTGCAAGCCTACGAACGCCTCTGCGTAAATGCATGACCGGGGAGGAAGATGGCGGATGTCCATGTGCAGGATCTCCTTGCTATACGTTTTGATCGCCCTGTACCTCGCGAGCCTCCTGCCGCTGTTCGTGGTTTCCCAGCCCCCTGTATGCCAAGACGCACCGCGTCACGATGTCGGCCATGGTGAAATGGTGCTCTCGGAACAGCAGAAGATCATGGGTCGCTTCTACTCACAGATATCTAGCCTGTAGGCAAGACGATGTCTAGTTCCCGCGCCAGTTGGGAGTTTGCCGCTTTCTCGATTTTTTCCACGGCGTTCCATAAAATGGTGCGGTCTGCGTATTCGTCCGGCGCATGATTGGGAAGTAGTATCTCGGTATGAATAACGCCACCCTTGCGGGTGTAGTCATGCATCTGTCCGTCATACTCGTTTGTGATACATTCCCCGGCGCGGTAAGCCGCTGCCGCGACTGCCGATTTGCCTTTGCCTCTACTGATGATTTTTATGCTCAAGTGATATATGGCCACGGCTTCAACTCCTTTCGTCGGGCCTATATGTACATGGTGGCAAGGGATTTTTGTTTCGCAAAACAAAGATCACTTGCCGCCGTGTGTCGCAGGGTTCAGGGGCGGCGATGCCCCTGATTTTGTGCCGACAGGCACGAAACGCCCCCGGCAGGGCGCACGGCACCCGAAGGGTGTATAAGTGCGCCATATCCGAGATATGGAATATGGCGCAATATCCGAGGCGCAGAAATATCCGAGGAAATGACAACGAACCCAACAGACAAGCGGGCTACGAAGAAATCTCCTCGGATATTGGTTTTCCTGTCTATACTGAATTTTGTAACGAATCGTTGCAAAAAAAGTATATGGAGGATAACCACAATGGCTTACGAAAAAGCAAGAACCGCATTTACACCAAAGCTACCATCCGGACTTGAGGACTTGCTCAGGGATTATCAGCAGCATTGCCGGAACAACGGATTGCGCAAAGGCTCAATTGCGCAGTACGGGAAAGAGTGCAGATGGTTCCTGTATAATCTGGCGGGTTGCGGCTGTACGGAAGCTTCGCAAATCACCGCGAGCCGGGTAGTCTCGGCGTGCTTGGCTCTGACGAGCAACAGCTATCTGGCGTCGCAGCGGACATTCCTGCGATACTGCGCGGACAGCGGCAAGACCGACCGCGACTACAGCTACGTCATCCCGCCATACAAGCGGCCCCAGTCGCTTCCGTCGGTATACACGGAGGATGAGATCCGGCAGATGGAAACGGCGATTGACCGCAGTACCCCGGTGGGGATACGCGATTACGCAATCGTATTGCTGTCGACACGTTTGGGACTCCGCTTGGATGACATCAGGACGATGAGCTTTGGCGAGCTTGATTTTGAAAAAGACGCCATTCGGCTGGTGCAGGAAAAGACCCTCGCCCAACTGGAGTTGCCAATGGTGCAGGAACTGAAAGACGCGTTGCTTGACTACATTCAAAACGGCCGGCCCGACGTTGACGGCGTTGTTTTCCGTGTCAGCTACCCGCCCCACAGCCAGATGACCAAAAGCGCCGTCATCGCCTGCTTCCGCCGGGCATTGCGCAAAGCGGGGATTGAGCGCGGCAGCCGAGGGTTCGGGCCGAGGGCGTTCCGTTCCTCGCTCGCAAGCTCAATGGTAAACGACGGCATACCATATGAGGCTGTCCGCAAGACACTCGGCCATGTCGATCCAAACGCAATCAGCCACTATACAAGGCTCGACGTTGAGCGGCTCCGGCTTTACGCACTGCCCGTCCCCAAGGCCACGGGCGCGTTTGCGGATTTCCTTACGGGAAAGGGGTCTGCGCGATGAGCGATTTTAGGAGCGCGGTGGCAAAGGAGCTTGGAGAATACCTTTCGATCCGGAAGATGACTTTGGAGCCGAGGTCGTTCCAGATCGACCTCCATACCCTCGGAGATTTTGACAGTTTCTTCGCCGAATGCGGCGCGACAAGCAAATCTGTCACGGAGGAACTGGCCAACGGTTGGATTGCGCATCTGAAAAAGAAGAACCACAGCCGGACGGTATCCAACAAGGTCAGTTGCCTGCGGTGCTTTTTGAGGTTTCTGCGTTATTGCGGCATCACCGTCTTTATGCCGCAGTGCCCCAAATGGCACGAAGATTATGTACCGTATATTTTCACCGATACCGAAATGGAGATGATTTTTAGGCACTCAGACGCAGCAGCTTTGGGCGGCGGCAGTGCAAGGCGTTTTGAAACCACAATGCTGGTCCGCTTGCTGTATGGCTGCGGCTTGCGCCACGGGGAGGCGCTGAAGCTAATACGGAGCGACGTTGACTTCAAGCGCGGGACACTGCTGCTGCGCCAGCCAAAAAACAAAAAGCAGCGCATCATCCCTATGCACCAGTCGCTGACCGATATGCTGATGCAGTACTGCGCCGCGATGGGGGTTTTCGATAAGCCCGACGCCCTTCTGTTCCCTGGAGAAAAACCGGATTCAGCAGCAAGTATGGGCGATATGCGTACAGGGTTCCGCAAGATTCTGAAAGCGGCAAAAGTCTATACTCCGACTGAAAAACCCGGACAGCGCGGACAGTGCCTGCATTGCCTCCGGCACGTTTTCGCGGTGAAGTCCTTTGCGCAGGCGGAGCAAAACGGGCGCTCCACTACCGACTCCGTGCCGTATCTCTCGGTTTACCTTGGTCACTTCGACATGGACGGTACGGAAAAATACCTGAAATTCAGCAGCGACATTTTCCCTGAACACACGAAAATGTTTGAAGCATATTCCGCGGGCGTGTTCTCGGTGTTCGGGGGTGCGGAATGAAGAAGAAAATTCCCGGGTTCCTCGACCTGCTCGAATCATTTTTTACCGACTATATGCCGCACTCCGCCGGGCTGAGCGCGAACACGATAAAGAGTTACAAATATGCGTTCAGGTTGCTCATGGAATATTTCTATGACGAGAAGAACATCGATTCAGGCAGCATCACCTTCAAGGAACTTGACCTTGAGGCAATCAATGCTTTTCTAAACTGGCTTGAGCAGAAGCGCGGCTGCGGCATAGCCACACGCAACCAGCGCCTGACCGCGCTGTCGTCGTTTGCGGACTACGCGCAGAACCGCGCCTTGGATGCCGCCGTATTCGCCAACGCCGTTGACAAAGTCCCGGTCAAGACGCAGGCCGCGTCGCCGCGCACGATTTTTACGCTCGACGAACTCGCGATTCTGTTTGAATTGCCGGATAGAAACACGGCGACCGGATTGCGCGACTGCGTCATGCTGAACCTGATGTACGCAAGCGGCGCGAGGGCGCAGGAAATCTGCGACCTGACCGTGCGGAGCGTACAATTTCAAAGCGACGCCACAAAGCTGACACTCACCGGCAAGGGGCAGAAAACGAGGCGCATAAACATCGCCGAGCCGTGCGCCGTGTTGCTGAAACAGTACATTGTTCGGCGCGGAATTTCAAAGCAACTTGACCGGCACATCTTTTCAAGCCAAACCCATGAACACATGACGACATCCTGCATCACGGAAATCTACAAGAAGTACATCAAGCTCGCCAGAAAGCAGCATCCGATGTTGTTCCGAGGGCCGCGTTATTCGCCCCATTCCATGAGGCACACGACCGCAACATCTATGCTTGAGGCTGGTGTCCCGCTGATGGCAATTAAGAACTTCCTCGGACACGCATCAGCCCACACGACCGAGCGATACGCGGCGCTCTCGCAAGCTTCTGTCAATAATTATATCCGTGACTGGAACAGCAAGTGGTTCCCGCTGACAGCGACAGTTTCGAACCAACCTCATGGAAACGCGCTTCCCGACTACTTGTGTTAGCAGAGAACGATACAAACCAATATCCGAGGAGATTTCTTCGTAGCCCGCTTGTCTGTTGGGTTCGTTGTCATTTCCTCGGATATTTCTACGCCTCGGATATTGCGCTGTTCACCAGAGGGGAAGGGGAGCTTACGCCCCCGCTCCCCGCGTCGATTCCGGCCTCGTGGTTGCCGCTGCATTCTGCCGTTTCAGTATAGGAAGGAGCGCGTCGATTGCAGGACCGCTCCCTACAGAAAGTACGACTACCGAAACAAGGAGACTGACAAGCCAAGGATGGCGTGGAGTATGTCACGCCTGCGCCGAAAGCGAAGCCCGCCGTATATGATCCACTGAAAGACGCTGACGCGATGGTGCTTGACGCGCTCAATGTGGGAATGCTCCAAATGCGCCGTGCTCGGGCTGATGTGATTCAGGCGTCAGTAATGGATTTTATTTCAAAATACGGGCTGCTTGGTTTGATGACCGCGCTGCCGACCACGCCGCACTTCATGGATTATAACGCGGCCTATCTGCCAAAGAACCATTTCATCAAAGAGGAATCCATGCCCGC
>Ga0123353_10000708_pt1 | contig 40634 bp, 20 predicted proteins | sample TergutLab28metaG_3_FD_92763 | JGI IMG/M metagenome (GOLD analysis project Ga0123353, IMG submission 92763) | Labiotermes labralis P3 segment gut microbial communities from Petit-Saut dam, French Guiana - Lab288 P3 | ecosystem: Host-associated > Arthropoda: Insects > Digestive system > Gut ... | reverse complement strand
GGCGTGTTGAAGTGAACATCTTTATTTTTTTTGGCGGTTTGTAGGGTATCTTTTTTTGGGGGGGGGGGGGGAGGGTCTGTGATCAGGCGCTTCATCCTCAAGTTTTGCCAAATCCAAAAAGCATAAATTCTTTCCACGTGCACGCCACCTGCCAAATTACTGTGTGTAGTGGCACTGTAAGTGTAAGTGTTATACTCACAGTGTTACTCACATAACTTTATTCTTGGGAATACGTGTGATTTGCACTGTTGCACTTCCTCCGACACTCCAAACTTCATTTAATCCACAATAAAATCTTCATAATATTTGTATATTGATTCCATAAGTTATTTATAATTACGTTGTGATCACGAAGCATTTTTTTCCGTTTCTGTGCAGATGTTAACTGCTATCGCTACTGCTGCTGCTCCGTATTTGAATATTTCCTTACCGCAGTATACAGTCAATGTTGCACAACGAAACATGTAGCCTTGCTGCTATACAACAGCAGCCCGCACGGCCCGAGATAGAAATAATGTGAAAGTGAGCCGTCGTTTAGTGTTGTCCATTGTACACTGTTTTACTGTTGCCACGTTTGCGAGTTACTGTGTGTGTGTTCTGGTTATGGAGTTTGTATCGCCTGCCAGTTAAAGTAATGCATAATTTTGTGTGTATGTCTGTACGTCACATTTTGAATCAAACGGATCAATCCAAGTGTTGTGTCCACCCCTCAAATTTAATTGTACGTAATTCAGATTTCCGTTTGTGTTGGCCATCCTGGCGTGCTTATTTCTCCATTCGACTGACCGGTCATTCCATCTGTTGATATAATTCTCTAACATTTATCGTACGGTTGTGCATATTTTTTTTAGAAATAACTCCAATTATCTGTACGTATCCATTTTCGGTAGATTTCAGTAAATCTGCTCTGCTTTAGCCAAGCGGCTTGTTTCCTTCTGATGTCGAGAAGCTGCTCCGAGGCTGTGTACGTTATTGGCTTCGCTCAGATGTACGGCCAGGCCGCTCCGCTCTCAGATGTAACAAAGAGCTGGATCCTACAGGAGCAGTGCATATCTTTCATAACGACATTCAACAGGCTGCACCTAGGCCTACAGGGTACCACAGCTGAACGCAGTTTATTGGTTGTTATGCGATATCCGACAACAGACGAAAGGAGCAATTAGGTGCAAGCAGTCTTCAGTTTTCTGTAACTCATTGTGAGCACAACCTCCGTCAGTAGTAATTAAGAGATGATTAATTTCGTGCTATGCTCTCTATAATTCCGTTCAGAACTTTTTCTCTTCGTGTCTCCCATCTTGATGCATAAAACATTACAATATGCGGATTTTGGGTCCTGAAAGGAAGTAGTCTTACTTGTGGGCACCTGAATTTCGGAAGAGCATTACACCTCCATCTTCAAACTTGAAATTATTGGGGTCGGGTTACGTAGGGTAGTGGTCATTCAGACCCACGGGAGGGGAGGGGATAATACGGAGCCCAACTCCAGCCAGTAGAACTGAGATATTAGCGCTGCTGCAAATAGGACATGGGGCTATGATAATTGGCTGTTTTGTTTTCTGTGGGTACAAAACCTGGTCTCTCAACCTAAGAAAAAAGTATAAATTCTCTCAGAATATGATAATGAATAAATATTACTACGTGACGGAGAGGACAAAGTAGGAGACAAGAGAACTGTAAGTAATGAGAGCTTCAATATTATTAGCGATGTGAAATGGAGGAGGATGTCAGTGGGTGTTGCATGTAGCACGAGTGGCAGAGAGGGAAAAGAACAGGAAATTCTATCGTTAAGTCTAAAGGAAAGTGACAATTTGAGACACCTGGGTATAGAGTGCCATATATGGCTGGAACTTAACTCAGGACATGGAACAGTGACGGGATTTTGTGAACACGGTTTTTTTCACCCGTTCAGTTGTTGCTGGATTCTGAAGAACGAATCTCACTAAAATTGATGCTTACTATACTTTGTTGAATAGGATTCCTTATACCAGTGTACAGTCCGTACCGCGCAGTAAACACTCTCCGTCTCGGTTACAAAAATCTGTCAGTCAGTGCTGTATGAGGAAATAATCTCTGTTTATTCTGAGATCCACACAAAACACAAATACATTGTGTGGGCAGAACGTACAGTTTTTGAATGTTAAACCCGGTGGTACATATAGCAACCACCAGGCAAGACGCCAGTCTTCACACGCAGTACTCAGTAACTTGCACAGTTAATCTCTCATCACTGCTATCTGTCTGATCATTTCGTATCGTTTTTTGCCTCCTCTTCACAAAATATGTCGCCACCAGATTCCAAACTGTGGGATGCAAGGCATCGTTCCCCCTCCCTTTTTGCACCACCTGCGCATTCTTACACCATGTCTCCGCTGTTTTCCAACTCTTCTTCTCCTTTTTTTGTACCTAGCCTTAATTAAATCTTTCTTCTCCCTCGCTCTCGCTGTTTCCTAGCGCCTGTCGCTACCAACGAGATACAGTTGACGTCATGCGGTTCGTGATATGAAAATTACTACGTGTTCCACCGCTGTACGGTTTCTTGTAAGATGAGATAAGATACGCCTGTTTCTTTTCCAGTTATCACTATTCTGAATAAATTGTTTCAGTTTGTTCTTGTGTGTGCGTACGCGTGTGCCTTTTATTCTGTATTTCTATTGCTGTCCCTGTTGCTGCAGTGTGATGGGCAGGGCACTCAGATTGCGAGTTGAAGAGACGGTTTGCAGATGAGGAGGTTAGCAGTGAGCAGTTAAGCGGACCGCCGACAGCAGGTGGTCCTACATCCTGGGCGTTGAGCGCAGGGCTAACAACTCCTTACGTAAGATGTGAACATGTTATTTGTTACGCAGTGCTTACTGTGAACATGATATGGCGTGGATTGCGCTGTTGTGAACACGGTAATGAACCTTCGTGTTCCATAAATACGGACACTTTGTAATCCGCTTGAACAGCTTTCCGAAACGGTGTCTGCTGAACGATCGTATTGATGTCACGGTGAATTAGTTTCACTGACCGAATCATCAGTGTTTAAAGCTCCGGCGTGCAATCCACGACGCGTCCAACTCATTCTGCCTGAATTCGAATTCCGTATTTTGACGTAAAAAAGCGACTTTTTTGTGTCCCTGACGTCCTCTGCACTGTACCAAAATTACGCAACCTCCGTTATCGCAGGTGGATACAGGTCTGCCGACATGTTACGTTGTGTCGTTGGTGTTTCCCGACGTTTCGAATGAGCCTGTTTGTTTTTAAGACGAAGGCAGCACGATCCACTCCGCCATATACAACCTGCCACGTGGCTACGCGCCATGTTGGCGCATGTTTCAACGTAACGTCTTGTCTCCACGCTGAGGTCGCTGTGAGCACCGCAGTCTCAGTATTCTTTAACAAAAGTGCTTCTTTTGACATTTGGGGGTCTGCCGCCGGTGATTGTGACGTCCTAAGTTAAGTAGGTGCATGTCGACGTTTCGGATGGAACATGCTGCCTGCACCTTCAGGGTACAGTCTGCGGTTAACAGCAGCAGCGACAGTATCAACACATGCAGTTCAGTGCTCTGACGACTCTCAGTTTATCGGGAAGGAGACGGTTATGCGCTGTTTGAAGTTTTTTTTTGTGCATACATATATATGGAGTAACTGAGGAAAATTAGGGTAACTGGTTGGCAGTATATTGTGTGTCCAATCGCAGAATCTGGCCCTGGACCTTGCGAAAATGAAATAGATCAACAGAATAGATTATAAAGTGTCATATCCTGATCTGTACTGATTGCAGTGTTTATGAATGTCTGTTAGCTATTTGTGGCAGAGAGCTGACTGAATATGGCGTTAATGTAACTTTCAGAAACTTTATAATCTGCCCACACACTGTGTTGTGTGTTTTGTGCGGATCTGAGAACAAACAGCATTCACTGCTCTAAAGAGGAGTAATAAGTTCAGTTTGCCGCGCGGACGCAGTTCGTTTGTATCAGATCGAAACGAACATCTTAAGTACTTTTTACGTGACTATTGTGTTGCAGGGAACTGACAGAACGCTTCTTGACGATCCTGTATTGTGACAAATAAACTTAATTAAATGACCGTTTATATGTCACTTTGGTTTAATTAGACTTTATATTCTTCCCCCTTTTAATAACACTGGAATATCGGATTTGTATCAGCTCTACCTGTTGATTATATTGATAATAATAAAAATGAACTGTAATTAATGAATCCAGTATCGGACATTAAATTAAGCAGTTAGAGGCAGGGGTGATATAAATCCCATTTGAGTCTTAAATAAACTCATCTTCAAAAAACTCTCTGGTCTTTTTGTGCGTTAAAGGTTTTTATTTTTCCTGCTGCTCTCAGGCACGATCCATTGCCCTTCCCTCTTCTTTTCATGGCTCTTCTTTTTTTTTTTTCTCACCACTCTTCTCGTATAAAGAGAGACGTGAGGGGTGGAATCTGATTCAAAAGGGTGTCAAGTGCACAAACACTTGACACTTACCCTGCTACGAAGAGAATATAAAAAACGTCTAGATAAGAATAGAAGTCAACCCTACTGCTGTTCATCGCTTTTGACTCCCAAGTGGAAAGTACGAGATAATAAGACAAATATTTAACCGTTTTTTCCCCTGTAATCGTATTGTAATGTCAACACACCAAGCTATTTACATTTGTCGCGCTTCTACGTTAAACTGACAAATATATGAATTTGAGACAAATTACCGTTTTGTGATTATGTACCGCTTTGCTTTGTTGTTTGCAGTTTGACACCCACCTGTAAGAGCTGTGTGCATCTCACACAATACCGTACCAGATGAACTGTGAATTATTTATAAGGCGAAACTCCAGTATGTAATGTTTGAAAACCACTTTTCTTCCAGAAAATTGGGTCGTGAAGAAAGCGGTTGAATTTTTTCTACAAAAAAGTCTTTGATTACTGCGAAATTCAAGCAAACCACACGTATAAATGCTGAGAAGAAATGTTGTGCTGAATTTTTGTCTCCTGAGTTATGGCTCAGCATATTTGGGCCAGTAATTCGATAGTCCCCTGATACTTTCGAAACGTCGGGAACTGCTAGCGCATCGACAGCGTAACGTCTGAGAAGGTTTACCTCGGCAACTGCGCTGTGAGAAAGTCGAATCTCGTATGCCTATATATGTGGATACATTTTGGTTTTGAAACCCCCCTGAAAGCGAAAGCACGGATGACCGAGACTGAATTTTGCAGAATATGCGAGTCACTTGATGGGACGTGTTATTGATAGTCGGCCGTGTGCCGGTATGTTGTGTGTGGCATCCTTTGGGTGTGTTAGCAGAGAGTTAGTTACTGCGTGAGGTATGGACAGCACGTTGAAGGAACTGGATGTAACTTTCATCGTCAGAGCTGTGGGCGTGTTTTGCCTAACACTGTGCATTTGCCGATATATGACTGCTATCTAATTTTTCCGTTCACATCTCCAGTGTCAGCACTGGTGATTGCTTCTATTCACTATATAAACGTACTTCTTACAGCGTTCCGGTAACACGTCTAAATTAACATGTAGTAACGTCAGAAGTTAAAGGAAAAGAGTTATTGGCCCCGTGTAATAGTTCTTATTCACGTCTGTCTGCTAGATACGGGATTCGCTTCGCGTCTTCTTTCACTCCCTCTCCTATTTACATTCACCTCAGCCCCTTGGCAGGATCCCGGATCGGATAATTAAAACTCGGGAGAGGTTCTTTCGAGGGACTCAAAAGGGACTCGGCTGGGTGTTTAAAAACTGAGTATCGGTGACAGGTCACAACGAACTGCGTGTCAGTGACAGGTCACAACGAACTGGGTTTCAGTGACAGGTCACAACGAACTGCGTGTCAGTGACAGGTCACGACGAATTTCGTGTCAGTGGCAGGTCACAACGAACTGCGTGTCAGTGGCAGGTCACACGAACTGTCAGTGACAGGTCACAACGAAATGGGTTTCAGTGACAGGTCACAACGAACTGAGTGTTAGCGAGAAGTTACAAAAAACTTATTTCTGCACTCTTGGAGAGGACAAAACCTCAACAAAACTGGTTCCTCTTTCAGAGTGTCCTCACCTTAAAAACACAGTGCCACAGCGGTCATCCTATTAGCATGCATTTTGCCAGCTGTCAGCCGCGGACATTAGTAACAGCAGGAATCACCTTTTTAGGCTGTTTGTGTGGAAGAATTCTTGCCCTAAAAGAGTGAAGTCCTTCGGTATGTTACGGTGTACCGTTGGGTGAGTAGTGTTCGACGTTTTGAACCACCCTAGTTCCTTCCTCTTCAAGGCTCAAGTAATCCAATATGTGGCTGCTTCGTTCTGAAGATGGATGCACTAGGGTCCTTCGAAACGCCGGAAACCACTCGCCCAACGAGAAAGCGTAACATTCCAGAAGGCATGAGTCTTAAAGAACGCCGATAGAGGAACCTCAAGCCTGCAGTGTGTGCCTCTTTTAATCGGCCTATGTTAAGGAAAGTAGAAAATGATATGGCGACTGCGCGGTGTAGAGTTAAGTTGTTGATACGCCGTTGTCTGACGTGGGAAATGCGTGTGTTGTCTGTCACACTGTGGGAAGGGTTTCTTGTGCAGTAGCTGAATTGCGTCCAGGTATGGCGTGGTAGACACTGTTCTTTAACAGATAATGAGACCCTTAATTTAAATGCAGTGTGTTGCGTTGATCGTGTCTCTGAGTTCGGCTGCTGTAATTGGAAGTCCGTATGATACACTCCTGCGCAGTAAAGCTACCGTGCTCAAAGGCACCATACAAGAAACACCCTGTATGTAAATATGTGAATATAGTAAAGGCAGTTAAACGTATGCTCCACGGGTATGTAAGCATTTAATAGGCTCTGATTAATATTTAATGAAGACTGCTCATTTAACAAGCACACAGTAAAACTGAATACAGAACAGCGTTATGTGCAGACACAGTTGCTCTCTGCTACAGAAGTTGTTGGCGAGGCCGAGTGTCTGACCTTCCATGGTGTCGTGCGCTCAGGTGCACATTTCGTTGCAACGACAGTACACCACATTATGCAGACCATTAATAAGATGATATCCAGAATTGTTGTAACGGAAATATTCTTCGTTTGGGCATTTGTATCAGAGTGGAACTGACTGTGCAGCATCTGACTTCGCTGTTCTCAAATCCTGTGGGTTCTAATCCACCGAAATTCTAAACGATATCTCACTGGCAGTTCCTGCTTGTACACTCGGTCTTCTGACGCACACGTGACCAATCAGACATCTAGTCCGTATCCTTCCAAGCTGTAAAAAATTGCCACAGAATCAACCCGAAACAGAAATCTACAAAAGAGAGCCTCCGATGCGTGAAGTGCATTATCAGTTAAGCAATGCATATCTTGTGATTGGGGTGGTGTCGGTCAGCGATCTCAGAGTCACGTCAAAATAGTGCTGACGATGGTGAGTCTAGTGCAGATATCAGAAGTCTAGTCTAGATGTAACAGGGAACTAGGAGCAGCCGTATGACTGGTCTCCACCTCTCTTTATATTATGCCGTAGTGTGAAATCAATTCTTATGTGTTACCGCAAAACAAATAAAATAATTTAGACCAAATTTGGCATTGCTGTATACGTGCATCTTTGGGAGTATTATTTCGTATGATCCTATAACGCAATTTTTCTCGCATTTATATCGTGTTTTTCCTCGGGTAGTGCATGTTTCGTCCGTCTGTATTCTCGACCGAATTCTGTAACAGTACGAAATCTAGCAGTTTCTGCACAATTCCCTCATTTCCACCACCATGAAGTTATGTTAGCAGCTCCTTCTTGTGAACTGCCTGGCTAAAAATGTGTTATCTCCAATTCCCGCTGGAAGACATTGCATTACATGTAATTTGTTCTTGTAGTCGTGTAAGAGATGAAGTATTCCATAATTCCAGATGACCTTTGAATTCCCCATGAAGTGGAAACCAAAGATCACTCCAGTCAACTTCATCCCGCTCTGCGCGAAGGGGTGATCTTATGAAGATACCAACATTTACATTTCCACCACCTGTAGATTTAATGTTTTATCGAGCGAAACAAGGTGGGGGAATTGTTTCTAAGCCACTTGCTACCGCGGAACCTAGGCACATGGCGCATGGCGTCAGCCATTCGTGATAACTAACTGGCCGCTGAAGTAACCGGCAGTAGACGAGCGGCTTAAAAATGAGTTACAAGTGTTTCCCGCTCCTGCTGAAATAACGACACCCAAGTAATACAGCTAAATGTCCAGCTCCAGATAGAGGAATTACAAAGAACGGTGACAAAAACGAAAGAGGCCATTTGACAGACGAAGGTTTAGATGGGTGTGTAATATTTAATGTTAATAGAGAAGATGTGGAAATGAGGACGCGGTGCATTGTGTCAGTATAGAGGGCAGTGACAGCTGTCCTGAACGTTCGGCTTACCTACGAATTTCTTGCTTATGTCAATGGCTCTTAATTTCGCAAGAATTATTCTGCTCCATGGAGCGGACTGCGAAGGAAATGATAACACGTATTGTTGAGCAGATCTGTACCTGGCTAGTTACATCTGTACAGTAGACTGTTACATGGCTGATTTATAGGTATATGTATTCAGTAAACCGTCGTGCACAGTACAGCAAATTCTGAGGGTGCTAGTTGCGGCCAACGTAGCCTTATAAGTCGCTAAATGTGTTGTGCATGGCTGTCTAGCGTATAAATATGTCTATTGATCGGAGCACAACAGGGACATATCACTCAAATATTAAAAATGGCCAATTACTTGTGTAGTGTAGACCATTGCAATACCAGTTACATCTACACGGTAAACCATTACATGACGAGTTACATCTGCACAGTAGATTATTACATGGCTAGTTACATCTGTACATTAGACTATTACGTGGCTAGTTACATCTGCACATTAGACTATTACATGACTAGTTACATCTGCACAATAGACTATTACATGGCTAATTACATCTACACAAAAGAATATTACATGGCTAGTTACATCTGCACAATAGACTATTACATGTATAGTTACATCTGCACATTAGACAATTACATGGCTAATTACATATGCACAATAGACTATTAGATGTATAGTTACATCTGCACATTTAGACTATTACATTGCTAGTTACATCTGCACAGTAGACTATTACAAGACTAGTTACATCTGCACATTTAGACTATTACCTTCCTAGTTACATCTGCAGAGTAGACTATTACATGACTAGTTACATCTGCAGAGTAGACTATTACATGGTTAGTTACATCTGCACAATAGACTATTACATGGCTAGTTAACATCTACACAGTAGACTATTACAAGACTAGTTACATCTGCACATTTAGACTATTACCTTCCTAGTTACATCTGCAGAGTAGACTATTACATGACTAGTTACATCTGCACAATAGACTATTACATGGATAGTTACATCTGCACAGTAGATTATTGCATGGCTAGTTACATCTGCACAAATAGACTGTTACATGGCAAGTTACATCTGCACCGTAGAATATTGCACGACTACTTACATCTGCACATTAGACTATTAACATGGCTAGTTACATCTGCACAGTAGACTATTACATGAGTAGTTACATCTGCACATTGGATTATTACATGGCTAGTTACATCTGCACATTAGACTATTACATGGCTAATTACATCTGCACAGAATACTATTATATGACTTGTTACATCTGCACCTTAGACTATTACATGACTAGTTACATCTGCACAATAGACTCTTTCCCTCTGTCTGTAAAATATCACATAATCTCGTAACCTACAAAATACCAAACAGTTATCAAAACAATAAAGTATTGCGTCTGATTTTTCATGTAAGCAACAAAATGTCACTGTATGCTTATTACGGAGGAACATAGTGTGCGTCTGCCCACGCGATATTCAGGACCCTCGGTCCGTTTGCTGTCGCTAAGGTGTGCAGTGCCTGACCTACCGAGTGAATATTGCGGTCTTTATTCTGATAAACTTTTGCCTCAGATCGCCCTTTTTAAGGCATTCTCAACGAGGCACGAAGAACGCCTCATTTGCAGACCACGTCCATCCGTCCGTCCGTCTGTGACCAAATGTCAGCCATTAACCGTTTGTAGAATTTTGCCGTATGTCTGTATGGGAGTTCCTTACTGAAACTTGCCCATGTATCATTAGTTCCGTGGATATTGGCCCAAGAGCAGTTGTACTTCACTTACGAGCGAAAATAAATTTCTGTCAGACTGGTCGTATTTCCTGACCACTTTCTGTGAAATTCCGTATGTCGTTGAGCAAATGCAAGTTTAGTGACACTCAATGTAGTGTAAACCTCAATTTTCTAAAGGGCGTACATGGAGTTTTGCACATACTTCATTTTTGGGGAGGGGAGGGAGGGGAGAAGTCGTTTCGGCGGATGTTCACGAAAATTTGTTGAGTTTTGGTTGTGTCGTGAAAATCGGCTCAGCGAAAGCAATACGTATGTAGGAGCATAAATAACTTTGTATCAGTTCTTCCCATATTTATTGCGTGATTTGTGTGAAAATCGGTCCGAGAGATTTGAACCTAATGCTGCTGCTGTTTTATGAGTTTCCTGATAGTCGTCGTGTGCAAGGCCGTGCATTTCTTATGGTTGTAAATGGAAGTACGTTTTGGCGCGTACTGTGAAAGTTATGCCATTTTGTTAGCAAAGAACACGTTTGTGAGGTCTCCTGCGTCAGGGAGTGCGCTATTTGCAGTCTTACAGGATTTGCATATCGAGATTTATGTACTTCGTGCTAGTTGTGAGTGTCAGACACTCAGTACTCTTTGTTTGTGCCTGAATAATCTGGTAACCAGCTGTCCAGCAGCACACACTGCAGCCTGTCTGTGAAATCTCTTGCTGCTGCCCGAAACCCAGTGCCCATTCGTCGATTGCACAGTCTACATTCTGGTCGCTCTATCGACCGTGCTGTCGTGACACTCCGTCTTCCCCTTACAGACAAATTTGCGTACGCCTAGAAGCCAGGTGTTCCAGTAGAAGCCTTTTTTTTCACGATTTTCTGAGTAGCTTCAGTGAAATTGCAAATTAGCACCGCCCTCTGTTTATAGCAAGGACAATTAGCTTCCGAGCAAAACAGTGAGATGTTAAACATTCTTCGTGTTCATTATCCTGTCGCTGGCTTCTTTTCCATTCAGGCTGTTCTGCCTTTCTTGACGTATCGCGTGTACAATCACACATGTAGCATGCATACACATGACGGCACATCGTGCCGGTCGGTCCTTGTCGGTCGAGGAAATTACTCCTTCTCTTGCTACCCCACATCCAGACAGCTTCCCTCTCTTCCCTCTGGTTTCGTGATCAATATCCCTTCCTTTACCTCCCTCTTGGTCCCTCTTCTCCCTTTCCCCTTGTCTTAATTAGGAGCCTGAATCTGTGGCGGACACACACACACACACACACAGAGGCGGTTCTGCTGTATGGGACCAATATAGGCTCAAGCACACCCACCTTTCTTCTCTTCCTTATCGAGTCTCTAAGGCCTCAGCATCGACACGAGCGACACTTCTATGACGGCAGAAGCGTTTTCTGTAGAATCTAACGTAATTTTAATATTTTCGTCTTTATCCCCAGTTTTCGCATATCTTCTGTTTCTGTAATACAGCACAGTCCGATATATGTACTGCAGTCAGGGCTTCACAAGGTGAAGACCTTCTCAACGTATCAACTCCATGCCAAATCTCAGCTCCCTTTAAACTGGCTATTACTGCGACGATCTGGCCTGAGAACGACTGACGTGTTCTAGCTGTTTCTTTATAATACCGGATTTGTAACTGATTGTCTTGTTTAACGTCACAACTTGCATTTTTCTTCATTCGGACTCACGCGTCACTTGTTTATTCCCTTACTGGAACTCCTTTTAAAGTAAGCATACGGCAAGAGACTGTACAAAGGTTTCTCTTGCACTGTAGCGCCAGTATCAGTGCAGTTGCAGCTTGTAAATCAAAAGCTGCATTTACATATCTCGGTAAGTACATACGTGTGCATATTGCCCAACAATAGCTTTTCGAGTCTTGTTTGTTTCCCAGCTATCGTCTAAGTTCTCCAAACACCTGTCTGAGATTTTAAACCAGTAATGTTCCCGAAGTTCCACCACGTTATTAGCTTATTGACATCGTATGTCTGCATTATCAAACTTCTGTTCTGCTTGTTTACTTACTGACAGTCTGTCCCTAATTTGGCTGCTACCACCAGATAGTGACCAATATCAGTCAACTCCCCTGAGATATCGAACATAAGTATGCTTGAACGCCGTCTGTCGATACGTATCAATCTCGTTGCCAGTCTTCCCACCAGGAGAGGTCCACGTGTACTTATGAATATTTCGGTGCGGAGACATCGTGCTGTTAACAGCTACATATTTTTATGTGGCCAAGTTTAGCTGCTTCTCGCAAATGTCTTCTGTGCCGCACGTTGAACTGATATCACGTAACGGCGGTCCCTATGTTCTAGTTCTTCCTGTTCCTGCTTCCTCGCTGTTCCGTTTGTACAGTAGCTTACAGACGTAGGCACCACATTTTCCTTTGTTGTCCAAAAGCTTTGAAGCAAATGCTGTCTGAATTATTTAATTCCATCGTGGTCCGACAGTTTTCTCAGTTACTATGTTATGTTTGACAGCCTGTATACCATAGCAGGCTAAGTAGAGTTGCACATTTATGTCCCAGACGGCTTTAGAACTGCTCGTATTTGGCCCCCCTGTTATCTTGTATTACGTTTTGAACTTTTAAAGGCTAAGATCAACCTGGATTATACATAAGATTAATTTCCTACCGCGCAGTAAACACTTTGCGTCTTGGATATGCAAACCTTTCGGTTACTGCTGTATAGAGAGCTTTTCGCTATGTGTTCTGTGGGCAGAACGTAGCATTTTGAACGTTAAATACCGTGTTACTGTATTACAATAGTTCTGGGCTTTGAAGGGTTAATGTCCACAACGAGACAGGTATTTTAGGTCAGCTAACGAAGTTATGATCCACTATTGCAATGAATTATGGAAGTATCTAATAAATAATTTTAAGCCTAATCTCTCTTTTAATCCAATCACCTGACGCCCTCGCAGCACAGCCCTGTGCTGCGTTTTCTCTCGTACTTGCTCTCTCCCCATGTTTCCTCGTTCAAGTTCCATTCCGTTGTACGCAGTGTTCATTTGGACTGTGTTGAATGAAAGGTACACCTGTTGTAATTATACTACAGTTAAGTCCGATATTAGTAATGGAATATCTCTCGTTTATAGAATTGCATTTATACGGCGGGTGTTGACTTGTTAATGAGCTCTGTTGGTTCGTGGAATCTGTGTTGAGGGGCCGGGGATTAAAAGTGCTTAGTAGCCTTATAAATCAAATATCAAGGATTCAAGTTAGATTATTTTAATGAAGAGAGAATGGGAAAGGAGGTTAGAAGAGGGGATAGACAAGGCACCTTTATGAAATGTAAATGTCGTGCTGGCAGAAGATTGGAGGGTGTAAGAAACGCCTGGTACTTATATTAAGAGACATTTCTCTAATTTGTTTCACACTTTCGAAACTTTTCTTCTGCTTCCAGATATCTCAGCCAGTGCTGGTGATAGCAGTCTTACCATTCCCGTCACTGTCAGCGGTAGCAGCTGCAGGAGAGAATCGGTCAGATTTCACCAGGCAATGAATAAGGTAGGCACTGTACATCATACATCAATAGGAGGTTTGAGGTTCTGGTGACAATGACTGCGAAAAAGAACCGTGTTATACAATGTGACGTCCTTGGTTCTGTCGCCTAGACCTATCCTCTTACATTTCGGATCAACTGATTGCCTTGTTTTGAAAGGTAGAGCACACCCTGAAGATTCAAGTAGAAAAATTACTCGAAACTTTGGTCTCATCCTAGTACCGCGTCACATTACAAAAGACCTTCATACGAGTATTTACTGCCGTGATAATCTGAGATATGTCACAGGAATAGTGCGAAGTCCAAACTTGTTCGCATCCTCGAATATGCTTATTGGTAGGAACAATAGAAATGAACCTGTCGTGTTAACGGCTAACACATTAATCACTCCGTCTTTTGTCAGGTGTTGCTCAATTTATGGACGTCGATGAATTCGTTTTAGTGTGGGCTGTTAATTATTGTATCGTAATCATAGCTGAAACCGGTCACATTTTACGGCGGAAAAGTGTAAAAGCATATCACGAAACACAATAATTACGCCTCCCTATATTTAAAAAACGCCTATTTTAGAACTCTTGTTTGTGTAAACTTTCCTTCAGGCGCCAAACCTCCCTTTCTACTTATGTCGTGAAAGGTGACATTTTCACTGGTCCTTAGGTTTCTTGTACCCTACTTTGCGTCTGTCTGGGGAGGAAGTGATGAAAATTGCGTAACGAGGAGCTTTGTGATTTGTATTCCTCACCAGATGTGTTTTATGGAACCATGTGACCGAGAATGAGATGGGCCCAGCATGTGGCACGTACGGGGGAGAAGAGGCTTTTGGTACGAAAATCTGAATGAAAGAGGCCACTTGGAAGATCTAGTCGTAGACGGGAGGATAATATTACAATGTGTCTTTTAAAAAAAAGCATGGGAGAGCGTGGAATGGGTTTATCTGGCTCGTGATAGGAAAAGTGGCAGGCTTTTGTGAACCCAGTAATGAATCTTTTGGTTCCATAAATTTCGACCAAGTTCCTGGTTATCTGAAGAAATCATGGCTTCCCTGCAAGTACCTGCTGCATATAGCCACGTACTTTATTCGCCACCATTCTTAGTGTACGTTAGTAACCAGAGGTTACACATTCTCAAGAAACAGCAGGATGTCATGTGAGACCCTGCACAATTGGTAGCCCTGTGGTAAGTGTCCTGCTGTTGCACACAAGTGTTAATACGCTGTAACCTCGCACGTTCACAGAACTTAACCCACTCCACCTTGTCCTCCGCTAGAGAAAACAATTTTGATATCCGATTTCGTCTTTCCGCTCCCCTTTTGAACGTGACATCACAGGAAGGACTGAGAGATGACGTAGTGTTGAAGAGAAGCCTGGTAAAGATATGAATCAAGTCAGTATATCGTGTGCCGTAGAGAGTGTGCAAGTGGCACTGTATCGTGTGCAGCAGACAGTGTCCAAGTGGCACTGTATCGTGTGCAGTACCCTGTGCAATTGTCACTGTATCTTGTGCAGCAGAGAGTGTGTAAGTGGCACTGTATCGTGTACAGTAGACTGTGCAATTGGTACTGTATCTTGTGCAGCAGACAGTGTGCAGGTGTCACTGTATCGTGTGCAGTACACTGTGTAAGTGTCACTGTATCGTGTGCAGTACACTGTACATGTGTCACTTTATCGTGTGCAGCAGACAGTGTGCATATGTCACTGTATCGTGTGCGGTAGACAGTGTGCAAGTGGCACTGTATCTTGTGCAGCAGACACTGTGCAAGTGTCGCTGTATCGTGTGCAGGAGACACTGTGCATGTGTCACTGTATCGTGTGCGGTAGACAGTGTGCAAGTGGCACTGTATCTTGTGCAGCAGACACTGTGCAAGTGTCACTGTATCGTGTGCAGCAGACACTGTGCATGTGTCACTGTATCGTGTGCGGTAGACAGTGTGCAAGTGGCACTGTATCTTGTGCAGCAGACACTGTGCAAGTGTCACTGTATCGTGTGCAGCAGACACTGTGCAAGTGTCGCTGTATCGTGTGCAGCAGACAGTGTGCAAGTGTCACTGTGTGTCAGTACGTCCCCATGCAAGTTGCTTATTCGACTGCACTGAAGATGGATGCAGCCAGCTGCTACGCATTGGAACTGATTACCAACTGCCATGTATTCGTCAATCGGAATACTTTAATTTTCAGGGTACAGAAAATACGAGTGACGGACTTTAACGGTGAGAATTTCCAGAAGACATAAGGAGTTCTAAAGCGTCAGTGATGATCTGTCCAGTCTAGTGGCTGTGGCGTGCACCTGGCTGGTAGTGGTGGAGAATTGAATGGCTATGAGCGACATGTTACTGTCTTGCGCTTGCAGAAGTAACAGACGTGGCGCTGGGTGCATCTTCAGATTGGTTACAGGACCAGGTTCCTTTCTTGTCGTGTTAGTTGCCCGCGGTCAGCACCCTGTCGCAGTAGCAGTCCGTATCTGGCTGTGTTTAGGATATGAATACAGCACATTCAGCTGTAGCTGTGCAAAGACACTTTAACCAGAATTATATTCAAAGTTTCATTTCGTGCCGCACACCAAATAGACGCTTTCTCGGTAATAAAAAGCCATTCATTTTTTAAAAATTTTATATTACACCCACCTTGCATATTCTGACGTTTCATGTCGTCAGAAACCAACAAAACGCACTTATCGCTCTGTGATGTCAGATAAGGCCAGATACATCAACGCACTCTGTTGCTAGAATGTAGAGCTTTTTAATGTTAAGATACGTGGTGCACGCAGTAACCTCTGGATTTTGAAGTGTTAGACGATCTTCACGACGGCAAGCCGTCAACACGCAGATGGCTGATGGACCACAAAACTGTAATTTTCGCACGACGGTGAATGCGCATTTCAATCCGCTTGGCAAAGCGCCCTTCGAAATTTAAAATTCTGCTAATGTCCCAGAGACATTTCTGGCTGCTTGTGGGCCATAGCGACCCTCTCAGCACTGTATGTTAATCCTGAAGAAAGAGGCAGAGGGTTCCTGCGAAAGGTTGTCATTTTAATAGTGAGCTATCCAGCAAAATCCGTATTGGATTTTACGATTTGTGTGCATAATGACACTGTGGCATTGTTAATACAGTATCACCAACCAAAAGTGGTGTTACCAGCGGTAGATGTCATCAGAAACGTACGTATAAGAATATCGAACTTTACATGCCTTTAGGACGGCCGTAATCATCGTCTGTTTTCGTGAGTTTTTTCCCGGTACGTAGCAATCGCTTCTATCTAAATGTCCTGCGGTGGACCTTAGCCAGCGCACGCCTGAAGCGGTCTATTAAAATCACACTTATCGGCCTTATCGCTTAACATTATCCCCGTAAGTAATATTCGTTTTATTTCTGGTATGTAGAGTCTGTTGTGGATATGCATTTCTTTGACAGCAAACATCAGGAATTGGGGAAAAATTTACCTTAATTTTCGCTTAGCGTTGTAAGGTCTGCTTTGGTGTATTCTGGGAATTGCTCGTTAAACCAAACACCACAGGTACATTATCAATAGACCGTAGCGACACCCCATGAGGACCATATTAATTACATGTTTTGTGATGAATACTAATCACAGGCTGTTACAACTTTTGACCAATTTTACAATAAAATTCGAAGAAAGGTAATTAAATTCCAGACCTTTCTGTTGTCATATATTTATTTCAGTATGGAATTAATCAGATATTTTGACAGAAGCAACAATTCGAAAGAAATGCCTTAACTTTGCGATTCCCGATAGATAAATATGAAACATTAACTTTGCAGCGTGTTAAAGTATTTAGTTCTGAAGTCACAGCATTTCCGTTAAGTTATTATGACATAAGATTACGTACGAAATGTGGGAGAACGAATTCAGAGCCCTTTTTTTTACAAAAGCCGAGCACTGTATAGTGAAGATAAAGGTTGTCTTTCGTACTGGAACGAATGTGTATTGGGCGCAAATTTCTTGGAATTTTAAGCTTTGGCGCCATATAGTTGCTGGTGGGAAAACATTTCACTCCGTCCTGCATACACCGCCTTCTTGTTTACATTTTCCATTCCGTGCACTGTTTCAGTTGCTGCAGTGAGACCAAAAAATCCACACACTTCGTTAGAATTACAAAAATGCGTTAGTATGCAAACTGCTACATGTTTCGGTCCTCACTGGCCCATCATCATTCAGTGCACAGTTGTATAAAACAATCTTCCAACCGTTATATCATCCCCAGTATGCAGAATTGTCGCAAGTTTGTCAAAGTATGAGTATAGAGATGGATATGAGCACAGTAATTGGAGCAGCCTGTAGGTTTGAGTGTGTTCACGGTACAGTGCGACGGTGTGTATACTGGGGATGGTATAACGGTTGGACACTTGCTTTATACAAATGTGTACTGCCTGATGATGGGCCAGTGAGGACCGAAACATGTAGCAGTTTGCTTATTAAAACATTTTTGTAATTCTAACGAAGCTTATACATTTGTTGTTCACACTGTAACAATTGTACACTCCCGCTCCCCCCGTAAGCATTGTAGCAGAGGCTGCGCGAGTTTCAGAACTGGTTTGGCTACAGGAATCTATGCCCTTCGCAGGAGTCGAATCCCTCTTTGGCAAGCCACAGCCATTGGTTCTACTTTGTGATACCCAAAAGTATACTTGTATACTTGCATCGGTATTTCTGAACCGCATTCCTTTATAATTCTGTTTGAGACACAGACTGCGCGGTCCTAACAAACAGCATATAATTGCTTCATGACACTTGGAGGGTTGCGACATGCCGAACGATCGAGTTGCCCTAATATCCAAGGGTAGGCAGGACTGTTTCGTTGTGAAGACGAAGCCGATAAGATTCTTGCGAAACGTCGGAAACCACTGGTCACATCCAGGAGGTTTCAATCCTCAGCAACACCGCTGCCAGAACCAACGTGCCACGAATGTGATGTTGTCTAGAAACTGGAATTCAGCTTGAGGCCTACCTGCAGTGCTGCACAGGAGAAACAGCAGTGAATGTGGGTTCGGTTCCTGTGCGTCGCGAAACTTCTATAAATCCAGACCAGTGTAATAAGTGCCTTGAACTAGTGTTGCTGTTGTTCGAAAATAATGGGCAATAAATATTAAGAAATAATTGAACTTCTAAAATGACCCCTACAAATCATTTTATTATTTTCTGACTTTCCGTCTGCCATTTAAAGGCGCAAACATTAAAATCATGAATCAGTTTTGCGTGCAACTTGACCTTCCGCCATAACAAAAAAAAAAATATTTGAGGGTGTTTGAGAAATGGCAGGTTAGGAAGCTTCACGTGCTGTAGAGGAATTAAACTGGCAGGCTGGACGGAGTTCGTGAGGTGTCCTTTACTGCCAATTGCTATTAGGGTAATGGCATATGATAGGATAAGATTGGTTAGGCTTGTGGCGCGCGCGTGTGGGCAAAATAACGAATGGTTAATACAGTGTTGTCGAACGAACAAGAGTCGAGACCAATTTGGAGACCAAGCTGTGGGCTTAAGTTACTTTTGGCTGTGGACGTGCGCTGTGCATGGGGTGTAATGGCAAGCTTTTGTGAATGCAATAATGAACCTTCGGTTTGTATTTCGTATGGGAGGATGATCGTACGACTATGTGTGCTGTAAGAACGCGTTGATTGTGTTTATTGATGGTTCCGAAATCCGCGCGTTCGGAAAACTTTCCATTTGTAGGTGCAAAAGTAGAAAAACGACAGTGCATATTTTTTGTCGCTCGGAATGGGAAATTTAAATGCGTTATTGTCAGTAACTGCGATCGTTTTTTGTCGGTGGTACATGAGGAAGGGGCGTTGGTGGAATGATTCTGAAGGGGAAACCTAAGTACATGCAGAAAATCCTGTCCCATGCTACGTTGTTCGCCACAGATAACATACGGACTGTCTTGGGTTCGAACCCCTGCCTAGGATTGCTATTCATATAATTGTGTTAGTACTTTTGTGTAGTAGCTAAAATAGTAGAGTCGTGACAGCAGCAGTGTAGTTGTGTAATATGAAACAAAGTGGCAATGAGGATTTTTATCGCGTCCCAAGAACGCGCCGAATTTCTTGCTGTGCCTGGTGCACTTAACATTGCATTGCATCTTGTTTGTAGCGGTCCCTACTGTGTGACAGCAGGCGGAGAACATTTAAAATGGTGTCTGATTGTCTGTCTGTCGGTTAGAAATTAGACTTACGTACCTTTTGTTTTAGTAGCTGAAAGAACTGGGAACGGCTATCGTGTGGGTGTGATCTGGCGCCCAGCGGTTGTCGTGTTTCCTTCCTGAAGGAAATTTAACGATGAACCGCGAGGTGAAAACAGTCGAGTCACGACGCAGACTGCTGACGGTAGCTGTAGCTTGCTGCACGGAGCAGTCCTTCTCCTGAGCCCAACAGTTCTGTAGCTAGACAAGAAATTCCGCGCATTTGTGGTACCCGAATATTCATTACCGTGTTCACCACAGCCCGCCACTTGTTTTCCTGAGCCAGATAAATCCACTCCTAACCACCCCATCCTATTTCTTGTTTCACTTCAGTTACACCCTCCCATCTACGTCTATACTTCCAAGTGAGTTCCCCCCACCCCTTTGGGATTTCCCCACCAAACTCCTGTATCATTTTCTCCTCCCCCCAAATATGCCACATGCTCCATCCATCTCATCTTCCTTGGTATGATCGGTCGAGTGTCTGATGGGAAAACAATTCGTGAAGCTCCTCATAATGCAGTTTTCTCCAGTCCTTTGTTACTGTCTCCGTCGTAGGCCAAACTCTCTTGCTCAGACTCCCTCCCTCTCTCAAACACCCTGAATGTGTCGTTCATTAACACGAGAGATCAAGTTTCATATTCACATAAAAGAAGAGGCAGATTTGTACTTCTTTTGATAGGAAAGTGAAGGATAGAAGCCTCTGGACCCCTAGACATTCCCCGAATTTAATCTGCGTTTGATTGTTTGTGTCGTTCTCCAGTCTCTTATCCGTACCACATTTTCAGAGGCGACGTTAGCTGTGTTCATATTTTGATTGTGCGCGAGACATGAATATTTACTTATTGGTCTAAGTATTTGCTTGTAGTTCAGCCTTCCTACTGGCTTATAATTAGACTTATGTTCTTCTATTTCATTCATGTTTTCACCCAATAAACTGCAAAAATCAGATCAGACCAGATCATAAAATCTCGTCGCACTGCTAAATACGTCAGATGTGGCCGGCACTATGTTTGTCAGAAGTGCAGTAGCGGTTTAATGAAATGTGAACTGCCTCTAATAGATTTTAAAAATAAAGGACGCACAATGTGTGCAGTGCAAACTTATTTTGTGACTTACCCTCTTAATGTATCTGAGAACATGCATGGCATTGGAGCAGCTAGGCGTAGCATGCAGTAAGTTTCTGGATACTGTAAAAGGTAAAAAAAAAAGGTACAGTGATCCCGTTACAGGCCCGGTGTGGCCCACAGGGTGGGTAGAGGTATAGCTCTACTCTTCCATAACCGTGGCACTAGAAGTGGGTGAGTGGTCAGCAGCACGCCCCGGCCGCACTTTACCCTGGGAAAGACCCGGTACCCGTTTTACAGGAGGCTGGGTGAGCCCCAGGGCCAGTCTGGACGGGCGGAAAATCTCGACCCCACCGGGATTCGATCACGGACCGTCCGGCCCGTAGTCGCTGTACCAACTGAGCTACTCGGCCCACATCTGGATACTGTAGCGTGCAGTAAGTATCTGGATACTGTCGCCGGTGCTCCCCGATTTCATGTCTTTATTAGTTTTTTCCGTTACAAGGAGCACGCTAAACGTGACGATGGAGCTGTGCTCTTCTTGAAAGGAGAGATGGTGCGTTACGTCGCAGCAGTTCATGTGTGAGAGCGCTGAGAGGTGGGACGGACGGACGGCCCATCATTAAAAGTTTCCAACTAGTGCCGCTCGTTCTGATAACCAGATACAGAAGTATGGGTGTATGTATTCTGGTCCATATACGACATAATATTTTATTTTTATTTGCTGCAGGGATATCAAATTGCCTGACGTTGTGAACGTAGTTTGCAGATTGATTTAGTAATGGGTTTGTTTATATATATGCAGCTGCTTGTGCTCAGCCTGCCTTACTACCTGCTCCACTTCTATATGCATCGTTGAATTGAATGAAACCGAGAGACTGATTATTTCTGGTATCTCGTTGCAGGTCTTGACTTGTTTTGAAAATAAGGCAAAGGCGATTTGCATTGAACTCAGTAATTCCTCATTCGTTCAGAACGAATTACATTTCCAGGTGTGACTTAGCCACCTGTCACTTGGTGCAGTTGTATGGACCAGTTCTGCGTACCTAAACTGTGCCTCACCTGCTGACAGTAAACACTCAAGCATGCACCGGTCGTCACAAGGACGGTGTACATTTTGTCAGAACATGATAAGGTTTCTTGTTACCGTCAGTCGTCACACATGTCAGTGCCTGGCAGCAGTACTCCATACATTCCCACTCTGCACACACATTCCCACTCTGCACACACATTCCCACTCTGTATCCACATTCTCACTCTGTACTCACATTCCCACTCTGCACTCACTTCCCACTCTGCACTCACATTCCCACTCTGTACTCACATTCCCACTCTGTACAAACATTCTCACTCTGTACTCACATTCTCACTCTGCACGCACATTCCCCATCCGTACTCACATTCCCCCTCTGTACTCACATTCCCACTCTGCACTCACATTCCCACTCTGCACTCCCCACTCTGTACTCACATTCCCACTCTGCACTCACTTCCCACTCTGTACTCACATTCCCACTCTGTACTCACATTCTCACGCTGTACTCACATTCCCACTCTGCACTCACTTCCCACTCTGTACTCACATTCCCACTCTGTACTCACATTCTCACTCTGTACTCACATTCCCACTCTGCACTCACTTCCCACTCCGTACTCACATTCTCACTCTATACTCACATTCCCACTCTGCACTCACTTCCCACTCTGTACTCACATTCACACTCTGCACTCACATTCCCACTCTGCACTCACATTCCCACTCCATACTCACATTCGTTCTACAAGTCCACGGTGTGTTCATCATCGTTACGTAATTATTCAGCAGTCCATATACTGAGTCCTTGAAACTGGTACACAACTAGTGTAACAAAATCTTACATAAAACAGCATGCTGAAGGCGGTGCGTAAAGGTAAGTAGAGACACCACTTGGTAGGCGAATACGATTGCGTTTATGGACCGTAGTGCCGTGAAATAAACATAGTTTCGAAGTACGTGATTGACAGATCACATAGGGAACAGTTTTAAAATTTTGCACGCATTCGCTGATTTCGGTACTTATCGATTACTCTCTTGTTAAATCTGATTCTCCAGTTTGCCTCATTTCATTGCTATTTGGTGGTCTCGTTTTGCTAGGAAATGGTAACAAGAAGTAATGCAGGAAGAGATTTGTTTCGTGTTTAGCAGAGGCATTCTTTGCGCGGAATATTTCCTTTAAAAACACGAATTTGAATGATAAGTGGAAAAAGTGTTCAGGACTCCTGGATGTGACTGTGCCGTTTTGAGTAATTACCGACGATCCGAAAAGTCAGGTGCCTTCGAAACGTATGAAATTATACACCCAACGATACAGCGTCGCATGTTAGAAGACGCTGCATCCTCAGCAAATAATTTCTCGCAAGTGAGAATGATTCTGCCTTCCTTCCTGTCAGGTCACTGATTTTTCTTTTTTTCGAGCAAGAGGTTGAAATTTTTTGTTTAAATATTCTAAGAAGTTTATTAAAAATGCGTGTGAAATTTCGCGGAATGCGCAGCTGTATTGGGGCAGAGTTATGTGGGGACGTCGGTTATGTTCAGTGCGACATCGGCTGAGGAGCGGAGAAGCTGAGGACAGTTAAACAGGGTGACCGGTGTGTCAGGGAGGATGGTGAGGTTTCAGAGAAGTGTTTACACCGTTGAACTACGGTCCGTTTATCACAATATCGGTCAAAAAACTGTACATTAGGTATTTGTGTTGGTTGAGAGGGGGAAGATGTCACAAATTATAAATTATTGAATAAATTAGAGAACCCCCACCTCTTGGTAAGAGGTGGCCGTTGATATGGTTAGCTGTGTTGCAGCAGAGAAACTGCGGCTGTCCTTTTAAATGGCTCACTCTTATATCAAAATGTATTCTGGATGTTTTGAGAGCGACTAACGACTTTAGACGCCTCTGCATTTGTCACAGTGTTGAAAGTATTTGTTATAGAGTGTCGGAAAGAGACTTGGGCAGCAGCGACAGCTGTGATCCCTGCTGAGATGGATCGGTACCGGAAACACGTCACGCCACTAGCAGTGACACTGGTCTGCCTTCGAATGGTGATCGTCGGAAGTCACCATGCGCCACGGTTGTCTTCATGCATCATAACTGCGTGATTTCCCTAACCACTCACATTTCGACCTCAAATGATGAGTCACTACTTTATTTGGAAAGGTTTGTAACTGTCTCTGTCACATCATGTTTACGTGGCGATAGTTACAGAATTTCATCCCTGGTTACCGCATTTGACCGTTACAAGTGGAATTTTGTGAATTAGGACGTTTACTCTTGTAACAGAAGTTTTTGAGCATTGAGTTGTGTTTCGTGTTTCTCTCTAGTTATTGTTCCACCTGCTAGAGCCGTATTAACAGTGTTGAGTTTTTTGGCTGTTATTTTTGTAGTGTCCACAAATTAGCGGAAGATTTTGCAGGGCCTGTAACTTCGTTTGAGAACTTGTTTACTGCTAAGCACTCTCCCAGTGTTCAAGGTTTCTCTTAAGTACCTGTGCGTAAGTTTATCACTTTCCCGCCAGTAGAGTTGCAGTCGGATGAGCAGCAATCCTTGTTTGTCAGCAGATGTGAGTCCAGCGGCCCAGTGCTGGCTCCCCTATGGTCCTTCACGGTCAGTTCCATGTTTCTGTAAGAGTATTGTGTTTCGCTGCCTTTGTCACTTTATTCTCAAGTCATAAAAGGCAACAGTTAGTCACGTGATCGGTGAGGCTCGTGGACTGTATTTTCGGCGTGACGTGGAGGACCAGAACAACAGTTGTTCTCATGTTCTTAGTTTACCCTGTGCTGTGGTTTCCACTTATCATTTATTTCGCAAAAAAAAAGTCTCTTGTTCTGAAGTAAACAATCACTGTAGTTGATAAAGCGTTGTTAAATTCCGTATTTATAGAAGTAGCCACACAGTTGGATCCCATTCATTTTACAGAAGTCCCCCAATTCCGCCTCCCTTTACTCGTGGTTTATTTCCCACGCTTCTTTTAGGCCTAGCGATAGAGCGATTTGTGAAGAGTGAATAGGACGTCGGTGTGCTAAGGTAGTCTGGTATCATCGGAACAGGTTGGGAACCGTGTCCAGCATGAAATGAGTGCGCCATCCGTTCCGAAGTAAGATAAAACGCGCACTCTTGATAACAAAATATTGGTGTGTGTAAAAAGGCTAATTGTAAAGTCTCAGATCGTGGACTGTATTGATCTGACTTTGCAAGTCCCCTGGTATATGACGTTGTGTTGTAGAGCGAGTAGTCGCCGACGTTTCTAAGGATAGTAATGCCTTTATCTTCAGCGTCAAGCAGAACTGGAGGCGTAGACGCTCGAGTCTGGGGATGACGGCAAGACGTCTCTTGGAAACGCTCGGAAGTCCTGCCTAGCGACACGGCGTCAAGTGCCAGAGGGCGGACACTTAAGCCTCTCGGCTGCAGGTGCCTCATCCGTTGCAGAATACTGCTCTGTCCATTTTAACTGCGTAACAGATGTTAAAACAATACAGCTCTAGGTCCGTATTTATTGCTGTGTGGGACGAATTAGCAGAAGATTAGAGAAAATTGTGTAATGAATTTGATGAGTCGTTCTTGTACCAAATATTGTAAGGTTTATCGCTCAAGGAGAATGATGGGGTGAAGGGTGTGGCAAGAGTTTAGGACCGTGTTTTGTTTTGGTGGGAAACTTGAGGGAAAGGGACACTTGGAAGAACTAGGTCTAGATGAGTTATGATATTAAAATGAATCTTAAAGAAACACGATGGGGGGGAGGGGGCGTGGAAAGGATTCATCTGGCTCTGGATACGGACAGGTGGCAATTTGCTATAAACACGGTAATGAACTTCCGGGTACAAGAAAATGGGGGAGGGGGAGGGTAGTGGACTAGCTGAAGAACTGTGGGCTTCTGAGGAAGGACTTCCTGATCCATGGAGTTGGTAGGTTAGTTGGTTATATAGTTAATTTGGTTGGTTGGTTGGTTGGTTGGTTGGTTGTGTAGTAGATTTAGCGCTGTTCACTTTGTCTTCTACATTTCTTTTTCAGCTTGCATCAAAAAATGGAAGTAACAAGACCACCATATATGTCATATCCGAAGTTACCGGCCCTGTTTAGTTGCTGTGACTTCAATAATCTTTAGTCATGTGGAAGTATTTCTAGTCGTGACGAAGGTTCCGCCTTTTCCCCAGTCTCTCCAGGCACCCTGAAACAGTCCTTGTCCGCTCCTGTCCTAAACCTGTCCAGCCAATCAGTGTCACGAAATGTGAACAACTGACAGGGTCACTAAGTCACGCACAAATAAATAAGTCACGTTGTCGACAAGCAGTCGGTATAGACACTAGGCTACGCGCTCTACGACCGACGAATCATTTTTCGATTACTGGCAGGGGTACGCGATTTCCAAAATATTCGGACAGACTGAGGGGGCCCCCAAGCCTCCGCAATGAGAGGTAACGGAATATCTTTAGAAACAGAATTTGACGCATGGAGACAACCAGCGACCATCTTGTCGTGCCGAGGTTAAGAATGGATTGGTCCAAATCCTATTTTACGATGTATGTGTGTTATGGATGCTGAAATAAGCATAGGGACAAAGTTGTCTATTTTGCCTTTGCTGCTGTGAGGAAATAGTTGCTGTTTGTCCTGAGATTTGTATAAAACACAATTACACTGTGCGGGCAGAACGTAGGATTTTAAATGTTAAACCTGATGGTACAAGAAGGACCACTGGGTATTATGGTTTGTTTGTTTGCTTTCTTGTTTGTTTGCTTGCTTGCTTTGCTTGTATTGTAACGGACTAAAATGACTATAAGGACGGTCGGCACGTGATGCTCTATACTGCATTACATTATAACGACAGGATCCATAGCATCAAATTGATTAATTTGCCGCTATGGTGACGTCAGACATGTGAGATGCGCTAATTCCCACGGTGCGGGTCTGGTCCCAATTCCCCGTGTCGTAATATTGGTAGCTGGCATCTCGACTGTAGGGATCCGCTGCTTCGTGTCAGTCCCGAGTGTGTGAGTTGTCTTCATCAAGCCACTCTCCCTCCTCCTATCTTCCTCTTCACATGGGACATTATTCGCTCCATATAGCACTATCCAATGCACAACATATTGCTATCTTCGACCATTCTGTCCGTTCTGCTATTTCCCCCTGTCTGCTCCCTCCCTTTCCTCTTTGTCGCCCTTTGTCACATACCGCGTTATCATCAGACAGGTACACTCGCATTGTGCAGTAAATATTGATATCGAATATCGTAAAAGAATGTCAGAGATAAAACTAGTAGTCAGTAACGCACAAATTTCGATGTTATATACAGATAGCTCTGTCAGTATAGTGACTTCGCTAGGGATGGTGGGCCGGGGAATCCCACTTCGATTTCCTGATTTGGCAGGGATTTTTCTTTACCCAGCAGGCCCAGGCCGGCTCTGAGGCTACCCAGCTTCCAAACCAGGGGATCCTAGGGGATAAAGCGACCAGCACTCGAATCTGACCACTGGCCATTATTTAGTGGCGACGTTAAGGAATCGTCCAGTTAACTGCACTGCTCCAGCCATCTCTCTGCTTGATATTTCGGGAAGCACAACACTGAAACAGATATGGTTTGCGAAACACTGCGTTATTTTTGGAGTGTCAGGCGGTGTACAAGGTTATTGGTGTTACAGATATGTCTGAAGGCTTATATGGTACCTTGCTGTTACTCGTATGTTCTCTCTGATCTTGATTCTTTTTGGCGTGTTGTTTGTTTGAAGTCTTCTGAAAGCGTACATCAGTAAAACCTTGGAAAACACCACTTCATACCTGCAGGGTGTTGTATGTCACCGCCGTTGATACGTACAAAATATCGTTTGCTCGCCCTGTATACGTAACGGGTGATACTGTGCATAGTGCTGTTTGCTCGCCCTGGATACGTAACGGTTGATACTGTGCATAGTGCTGTTTGCTCGCCCTGTATACGTAACGGTTGATACTGTGCATAGTGCCGTTTGCTCGCCCTGGATACGTAACGGTTGATACTGTGCATAGTGCTGTTTGCTCGCCCTGTATACGTAACGGTTGATACTGTGCATAGTGCTGTTTGCTCGCCCTGTATGTTTTGTGTTTTCCATTTCCGTCGTCTCTTTTTCGCTTGGCTCTGTCCCTCTTGTTTTGTCACCCTCTTTCCCATCAGGGAACAAATCGGACATTACGACGAGGCGCCGCGGACACGCAAATGTGTACTTACAACCCTCCAACTCTTTGCTCTCCACGTCCACTCATACCCACCCCATCCCCAAGGCTGCCACCTATACATGCAATAAAAGAACCACATTAGCACTCGGATTGACCCAAAGTAGATAATACAATTTTTTCGCCTTCCAGACACGCCGTAAGAACCCGTAATAATTGGAACTTTGTACTTTGCTTAGATTTGAAACACTGCAAAGCTTGTTTATGTAGCAGGAACACGAATCGTTAACCGTCAGTGCACTTTATAAGACACAAACAACAGAATTTTCCGTTCTCCGCGACGTCCGGACCAGCCGTACTCTTCAGTGTGTACAGGAAATTCCTTCCCCGGAGGCACATTGGCTGATGTGTGAATCTGACCGTCGACATCCGGCTAGCACCGAGATTAATAACAGGTGGAGCTGTGCCTCCACTCCCCATACACTTGTGTGGCTTAAATATGGATAATGTTTTATTATCATTGAAACTGCATGATGATTTTTTTAAATTTTGGAAGTATTTTTTGTATTTCTTGTGCGAAACGACAAACTCCTTGCCACGAGTGTCTCTGCTTAGCTGGTATTGTGACGTTCTTGAGAGGAATTGCGTTGTTGTGTTAAAGGATTTAAAATTCGAACTATAAACTGTGAAGTTTGTACCTTCATACTGATATGGGATCATGTAAGTACACCGGCCAGTTAATATCAATTCCCTTTCCAGTAAAACTTCTATCTTGTTCCGGTCGTTATGCCACTGTCACAGGGGAAAGCAATTGATATCACACAGTCGTTCACTCAGTTCTTTTCGGTACCAAGTTTGGCCTGAATGTCGCTTGCCTTTAGTCCCGAAATGCTGTTTGATCGTTCCATTTCGGTGTGCAGTTCGACATGCGCAGCGAGCAGTCAGGTTCTCCCGGTTCGTACTTCAGATCCGTCTCAAAGTGCCTACTCAGAATTTCCGAAACGGAACATGGATGCAGTTTCGTAACATTAATTTCTTGTATCAGGGTTACTTCCGTGTAAAGCGAAATTCTGAAGTGTGTCATGTAATCTGTAATTACCACTTTCTGTTTCAGCCTATACCGAATTTACTATTTAGTTTACAACGGCATATTTATATTGTTAGAACTGAGAGGTTATCATATTAGTTGTGACATTGCGACAGTGCTTTATGTAATAATAATAATAATAATAGTGTGCAGTGCGGGTTCAGTTATTAACGTTATGACTTAACAGTGCGGAGCCAGTTAACAATACACAGATACAAGACAGTTACACAAAACAAAGTACAATAACAAGAAATCGCCGACAAGGTGTGTAGACCAAGTTACACACCCATATTAACAGGCAAAATTATGGTTATGTTTGTTTTAGTCTGTATGTTATTGCAGCCAACAGGAACACAAAATATTCTATTCCGATTTTATTTTGCCCTTAATTTTGTCATTGAAAGTACTATTTGTATTCTGAAGTACTTCAGGGCGCCATATTGTGAACTGAAGGCAATATTGTGCAATGCTGTAACGGGGTGTTTTAGTGTTCGATTTCTACCACACCTCAGAGCCACAGAAATACGCCTGAGCTCTTTTCCTCTCTCCACCGTGGTGTAAGTTTATTTTGGTCGTGGATGTAAATTACTCTCGTTTGTGAAGAGATGTTCACCGGAAATGATATCCATGTCTCTTAAAAAACTGGTACTGAAGAGTGGAGCAATGCAAAGTATCTTGATTTGTTTCTGTTTCCACAAGCCTGCAGTTTCTCAGTGCAGGAACATTTCATGGCGTCGGTTCCTGGAAATAATTTTTTATATTTTACATGCATGTAATTTCTTCACTTCCGTCTTATTTCTCTTCCCTTCCTGTGTGGATCTGATTTATTCCACGAGAGATCCGTCTGTCGCTCATTCTTCCGTGCAGCTAGCGACACGATGTGGGGTGGGGGAGACAAAGTCAGGGGTGTACACTGTCTTTAATTACGCTTTGTTTATCAGGAATTTCCGTCAGTGCATTTAAATCTGACCTTAGCCACATGTATTTTATGTAGCACACATAAATAAGTGGGGGTGGGGGGCGACTAGGGGGCGGTAACCGCTGCCCAAGGTCGTTTGAAGTGTCGGACAAATTATGAGAATATGGAGACAAATGCATAAGGATAATATTAAGATTCTCTGGACGTTTGAAATGACTGGTGTTCGATACAAGTTGCGTTGTTTTAATAACTCTTAACGATCCAGTTTAATGAAACTATTTTCATCAGCACCGCAAAAAACAGCCAGTTACCAAAAGATGGGAACAGTTCTGTTGAAACGGGTGACTATGGAAAGTAGAATTCAGAATATCGACGTTATTGCATTTGTAGACTCAACTGTATGTAATTAAGTGTGATAAACTGTATAGGTCCTTTACTAAGTTCTAGGTTTAGCAGCGTGATGTTGCCAGTTCTGGTCACAAGAACTTATATCTGTGATAAATGCGGGTCGTACAGACTGTGCCAGATATCATACGCCATGTGCACGAGTTTCCGTTCCGCTATGTTTCAATTTCCCCCTCTTTTCTATTTCTTTATGTTTCTGTAAAGTGGATGCTGTACTGAGAAGAGCAGACATTCCCTTAGTTCGGTAACACAACTCTAAATAAGGAATAAACTCGTAATTCTGAAAATGTGTGACAGAAAGTGTGACTTGCTGTTTTGCATTCAGTCATTTTGAAAGCTTAAAATTATGTGTTTTGGAATAAATTTGCCTGATGAAGTCGCTAATACAGTATTTAATCCCAGCAATTTCACGTCTAACCACAAACAACCATCCATTGTGATGTTCAGTTTACATGTTTCCGCCCCAATAGACTATCTTAAGGGAGATCGATTACAGAGGAATACAGTTATAATGCTGCCCAAGATACCTGAAGATGGCCGAAAGGGGCCGAAACATGTAGAAGGAGCTGCACAACGGATGGTTGTTTGTGGTTAGACGTGAGATTGCTGTATGGTAGATCTGTTGCACGTAGTTTGGATAATGTGAGTGGGTGTGCTAGAGGTTTGGTCTTCGCTATTTCATAGGCCGGCTTCATACCGCCAGTTTCTGTACCCGTTATATTTAGGACTCTGTAGGACCCACGGTCCTGACTAAGAAGGAAATACTGGCCCTTCGGGAAAATGAACCTCATTGCTCCAGCTGAGAGTTAGATACTGTATGAACAGAGCTGTCCCTGGTCATGTTGTGTTGCAGAAATATTGAAAGCAGTCCTATCGGCAATTAAATAATTTTTTGTCATATTGTTATTATTATTATTATTATTTCTGACGTGCGCTTGTTACCTCCGTATCTATTGCACATTTCAGCACTCCGCTGCCTTTAGCCGAATTGTCTCCTGCGTATGTGAATTGTTTTAATTAAATATAATTCCCGTTTCCAGCCGTAATAACTTGTGACTTGCTACCACAGTTTTGCAAAGCGTTATGCTTTACCGCTTAAATACTGCGATAAACCTGGACTGTATTTAAAATCCATTTGACACCACGCACTGGATCACGCTGTTCGTTCTGCGAGCCACAAACCCACTGTGTGGACAATGCGTTGCTGTGTAGAAATACTACTGATAATCCACATACTGAATGAGCATGTTTAAATACAATAAGGATATTTTATAATTTTTTAGAAGACTTCACTTTTTAGAATCTGAATGGACGCCCCTAGTGTAAACATTAAGGAAGGCGACGGATATGTGCATCGATCAGCATTGATCAGCGTCCCTGTGGTTGGATGGGCGTGCGTTCCCTAAGCTACATGACTATGGATGTGTACGGCGTTCCACTGGAGATTATATTCGTGTACCCAGAAACACCTGCCACCTCGCGAATCTCTACACTACTTAGCTGCTTCTCCTCTTCTATATAAGCGGCAGCTCTTCCACTGCAGAAATCCGCTAACACGGCGATCAGCAGGCCCTGAAACCTTCTTTCACCTTACCACAGCTTGTCAATGCAGGAAAATGGAGCCTATCTTTACAGTACGTACAGTTTTAATGCCTTTTAGTTGATTTTACTTGAAGCAATAAAGTAGTGTTACTGTGGGTTTGTAATGTGTGTCTTGCTGGTAGCGAACTGTCTTGACTTGGGCGTACTGTGCAGCGCGCATGCTCAGAACGATTTCAAGTCTCGAAAGATCGGCCGGCCAGTGCTGAGCGCCGCTGTTTGTGCCAGTAGTGCTGTGTCTTTCCTGGCGTCGTCCTGCTAGTCGCAGCACTGCAAATGTCTGTGCACTTTGTGACGTACTGCACAGAAATTACTTAGGCGTCCCTTAATTTCAAAATGCCGTAAGGCTTCATACTAAAGGCGTAAACGTAATTTAATTTGCGCCAGTAAGGAAAGAACGGCCTTCCCGCGTCCGGTTGTTGAGAAACTGAGAGGTGCTGTATACATTGTTGTGGACATATGCGACGAACTTAAACCAGGCGGGACCAGAAGTCCATTAGCGCCTCTAAGTACAGTATGTCTCTCACTGCTCGGATTTTCACGAAGCGCACAGCTGCTGAGCGGCATTCTGTAGATCTCGTACTTGTGCTGTTCACGAAATGTTAAACGGCTGATGAAGTCAAGGAGGATGAGATGCACGGGTCGTGCGAGGGGTATGGGAGGGAAGAAAAATTCAGACAGTGTGGTAATAGGGTGTCCTGGAGGGAGGGCACAACTTACATGACGTCGACGTAGTTGAAAAGCTATTGAATGACGTACGTTCAGACACATCGAATGGACAGTCGCGGACTGATAAATATGGCTGATCGTAGGGCCATGTGACTTGCGGTTGTGTACTCTGTAATTAACGTGCTGCTTCCGTACGTTTGGAGAAATTTTTTGGCTGGCCGACCAAATAATGGCGTCACAAAATTCCTGTCCTTTTTTGAGTCTGTTAGCTTTAGTTTATTGTTACAAAGTGTGGTAAATCAAACAAACAGCATTTTCTCTTGAAGACGGTCGTTTCTTGGAACTGTTGACAAACGTACTGTGATGTTGTTACAAAGAAAGTGTCAGTTTGCAGGAACAATTTGCGGTAGTTGCACGATACAGCGGTTGTTCACATCTTCTCTTTCAAACGAGATGTCACCCCAGGGTACCTTTTGTCTTATTGCAATCTCTTGGCATTTCTCCGGTCCTTCAGAGAATTTAGACAACATTCATTGACAGCTGGTGGCTCCTTTCCGAGCTGCTGGCAGGTCAGAAGACCGATTGGCCTCGCAGGTTCACCTGCTGGTGCCAGCGATCCGTCTTTCAGTTCTACGCTACACGTCAGAGTGCTCCACGCGGGCATTACACGTCATGCCCTTTGCCGCAGTCAGCAACTGGGTACAATTGGATTTAGAGACGAATAGGAAAATAATGAAATACTTGCAGAGGTGGCAGGCCGGTAAGGTACAATTATGAACACCAAAATGGATTGTAGTGCACTTCTGTGCAAGCCGAAAACTTGTACTTCATTGGCCCAGGGTCGAGCCCTTCGTAGGACACAAATAGAGTAATTAGCTACCGTCTTTATACATTCATGTAGAGCACACAATTTTGTTACGGTCGTCTTCACATAAGATATTTGAGCCTGCATTACAGTTTTTGTGTAGTCACCGTGTGTCAGTCAGCATGATATTACCCGCAAATCATCGACGCCGAGTCTTCAGCCTTTACAGTAACGACCAAAAAACCTGTGCGCCGTCAGTGCGCGGCAAATTCTCGGACTCCGGCGTTCGGTGTGTAGAATAAGCAAACTGTTGCAGGCGATAGGCCAGACTAGCAGAATAACGGAGACCTTTGTAGGCGAGTTCGCAAAATTGCGAAAAGCTGCTATTGGCTTCGGGATGTCCGTCGGCACGGAACAACTTGGCTGACATTGGACAGATTTTCACTGAATTTGGTATTTGAACACCTTTCGAAAACCTGTTGAGAACATTGAAATTTCATTAAAGTCTGAGGAGAATTAAAGGTACTTTACATGAAGACCAGTAGACGTTTGTGATCATATTGCGATCATCTCTTTTTAGAATGAGAAATGTTTCAGACAAAGATGGTAGAGAAAAAACTCAAATTGTATGCTCAATAACGTTTTTTTTTCGAAAATCTTGGCGTTTATGAGATAATGTGGAAAAATATTGTAGAACCGGACAGGCTACGGATGTCAGTATGGCGTTGCGCATTGCATGCTGGATACCTAACGCTGCAATCAAACACGTGGTTCTGTAATTCTAATTGCTATTCCACGTCATCAGTGGTTACGCGAACGCACCTCAGTGTTAGGTTATACGTACCTTGCTTCTCTTCTTCAGCAAACATATCTTATTTCAAAGATTTCCTGAATGATAATTGGATAATGGCCCACGAATTCTAGCTGGTTTTCATATGTTCTGCTTTAACGCTTCGAAGTCTGATTTTAATCTGAATTATATTTAGAGGTTCAGGTCATATCGCGCGGTAAACTTGCCACGTCTTGGTTATAACAAGGTTACAGTTGCTGAACTCCGTGACGTAGTTCGCTGAATTTGGTGAGGAGTTATTTACTGTCACAGTGGCACGAGTCACCGTGCACAGTGGCCTGCAGCACCCACTGCACTGCAGTACTGTGCAGGGCAGTATTTCCTTTACCCTTTGCAGGAAAGTGTGGTTGTGGTTTTCATAGTAGCCATTTTCAATAACCTGACATTTACACCACGGAATTGCGCTAAGCCTTGTTGCAGTCCGTTGAGAAGTGTGGAGCACGCCGTTACTGTTGGAGCCGATTTTATTTAAACCTATACTTGTTGAACAGTTTCTCACAAAGAATTCCTGCACTGAATTTGATGATAATCTTTCTAACAGTTGAGCCGCCCATACAAGGTCTCAGGCGGGCGGAAATAGTCTCCACGTACAGTGTTATTTTTTACTTCGTAAAGGACCCCCCAAAACAACCAGTAAATTTTATGTTGTTTGTCTTCCTGGAGATGATCCATTGGGTTCGAAACATAAACATGTACGTGTAGACGGTAATGTGAAAAATTAAATTAGATTTATCGGTGGTGCAGTTTGTTGGTCTACATTTGGTAACCAGTAAATTGTCTGACCTGCAGGCACTGATTTAATGACTGTAGGCTGGGTCATGATTGTAAGCGACATGGCGAGTGTTGAGAACAGGATTTAGTGCTGTGCACAGATAGGCCAAATATATCGTGCTAGTTGGTGGCTTCGTGCACGGCTTGGCTCCTTTAACGTATAAGAGAAAGCGAGAGACAGAGGACAAAAGAAAGATACAAGAAATCGTGGTGTGACCTGTGAATGGAGGCTAGGGGTAGAACAGTGTCATTTAACCTGTTTTAGGCTAAGCGATATTACGGGAATGTGCACAGCCCTCTGGAATTTCAGAACTGGAACAAGGTTCTCGATTCAGTAACTGTAGATGTGATAAACCTGTGAACATTATTTTGAACTAAAGTTTTTGGTGTGTTAACTGGAACGGTAAAATGTAACTGAGAGGAGTAAAATAATAAGGGTTAGAATAATAGAATTTATTTATGCATCGTATCGTATATTTAATATGGCACTGAAATGGACATGAGTTCGGTACTTTTGTTGGACGGCGTGAAGGAAACAACGATTGGAAGATGCGGGCGTGGATGGGAGGGAGGATGATATTACGGTGTAGCATAAAGGAGTGAGACATGCGTCCATATATCGCAAGACACACCACTGGTTGACTCTTGTGAGCACATTAATGATCAGCTCAGTCAGTGTCATCTTCTAGTGACAATGATAATGTCAATATTTCACCAGTGTCACAAGTTCCCATATCGTAATCTAGTGACTGGATGTTATTGCAACAAACTGAACACTGCGGCGAGTGACGATGATCTGTTTACAGCAACCAGTTGAGCGATGATTGCTGTGTGGAACAGTAGTTAGACAGACGGCAGCTGATAGTACAGAGAGCTGAATGATGTCAACACAGAATGCGTAGAAGAACCTCAATTCACAATATGACAATTCTCCTTTATGGTACAGACTAAGTGGAAATGTAGTTGACAGCATTACAGTTAATTTGAGAACTGCTTTATAAAGAAGGGTTTAAAGGACCCAAGATGATTGTATTTTCACCGTAAACTCATTTTCTGACCCTCTTTCGTGTCTTATCATGTAGGTGTGTGATGATGTCACTTCGGTGTCACCGATAGAAACGCGCTCTTTTTTGTTTGTGTGTGTATGTGTGGTGTGTGTGTGTGTGTGGTGTGTGTGTGTGTGGGTGGGTGTGGTGTGTGTGAGTGTGTGTGGTGTGAGTGTGTGGTGTGTGTGGTGTGTGTGTGTGTGTGAATCACCCACAGTCGTATTCATTACCTTACTGCACTTTCCTTCCAAAATTAACTGTTTCAATTTTGCCTCTGATTCTTAATGTAAATACGAACATTATAACAAAATAATTTAGTGGAAAAGCTATAGCATGAAATGGAAACACTAATTTGTTATTCGAGTCTAAATTCGACAAATTGTCGCTGCACGTAGCACATTGCCGCACTTCCGTATTATAGATACCAAAATATTCACTTTAAATTATCCTTCTTGATCAGCTTGTAGAGCCGGAAGAGAACATTTGGGCAGAATGTAAAGAGTCTGATCGAGAGTCAACAAGTTGTGACTTTAGCAAGGTCCGTGTGAGGATATCAGGTACAATTGTCGAGTACACAGTGAGGTTTTAGTCTGTCCTGTGGGATATGGTACACCTGGTTACCACTGTACCAAAATGGTTTTAAGTGGGTCTCGGAATTTGTTGGTTATAAAATTTCTTTACCGTTTTTGTATGTTGACAGTCAGGGCGGCAGGAGATGTAATTAATCTTAAAGTGCTCAATACAAGAAGCTATCCACTTGAAGAATAAAAAGCCTGACCTATTATAAGTATGTAAGAGCATTCAGTGTCAAAAAGAAATTAATTTTGGGAAGCTGTTTAATGAACCTGTGCAAGTCTTTGTTAATAAAATATAAAAATAAGGGCTGAAGGTGTGTTCTGGGGGCTGAACAACCTATTAAAAGTGCACAGCGCAAAGTAGCGTTCCGTGTCCTGACTGTCTTGCCTGCCTGCCTGCCTGCCTTATACACAATAATAATAAGAGGACGGGAGCTGAGTAAGCACCAAATTGATAATCAATAGCGACGTACCGCATGCTGTAAGGACCAGCCAAGCCCAGTAGCGGGAGCTGCGATCCGCACTCACATGTATCGTAAACGCCAGGGGCTGAAATTTGTTCCTCCAGTTGGCTGTGTGGATGTCGCTGTTTGAGGAATAAGAACAAATATACTGAGGATTGCGATCATGTGGGATGCGACGCTCGGCGTCTTTCGGCAGCGTGTCGTTCACCAAACGACTCGTCCGTCAAAGAAGCACCGCTGAGATAACCTTTGTGTGCTCAACAAAAGTATTGATGGAATTAAAGCAACTCAGAATGACACTGCAGTTTGTGACAGCGGTGGACATTCTTGTACCCAGCGACAGAAGCCGGGAACCTCCAACAGGTAGGTGTTACTGCTGTGAGATGAAGACGGCGTCACATTTCCAGGGACAATAAAACGGAAAATAACTTTGTTTTAGTTTCGAAGGAACGTGCTGAACGTCACGGATTTAAAGGTGGAGCTGGAGTGTTTACTGAGTCGGTGGAGGGTTTGACAGCTGCTGAGAAAAACGGTTTGTCTGTGGAAGAAACAGAAGGCGGAGTATTGCGCAGTGTGCTGCACTGCTTGGGACAATTGGCAGGCCTCAAAACAGCGTTACAGATACAGTCTGGAGTTTAGGCCAAGTTTGATACAAATCCATGGCAGACAGCAGCAGAAGATTGTTGTTGTTCTTGTAATTATTGTTGTGAGTGATTATGATGATCCTGATTATGATTGATGGTGATGATGATTATGATGGTCATTATGATTCTGTTGTATTCACCGTTGGATGTGGGTGCGAAATTTCTTGTCAAATCGTACACTTCCGTCTCTTCGTCATAGCCCAGTGTACTAGTAAATACACGTACTGGCATCAACAGTGGCCTGTCTGAACACAGCAGTTATGGGAAAAAGGAAATTGTCTGTATAAATTGGTCTTTGCTCTGCATTCTGCACTGTCGGCCGACGTGATACGCAGCAAAGCACAGGACGCACACCCACAGTCGGGCACTCTCAACAACATGACCTTACACAATAAGACATGCTGCCACAACACCCTGTTTATACAACGAAATTAATCAGTGATTAATTTTAATAGTGACTTTAGCGAGGAAAGTGTAGCTCCCTGATGATGATCTTAGGATCGAAACATGTCGGAGGAATTTTAATGTTTTAATGTGGAATTTTTATGTATTTGTATCAGTTGGTATACTAATTTAAAAAATGATTTTAATGCTGTTACAAAATTACAGGGTATTTGAGAAAAGCGTACCGCCATGACCGTATGCTCGAAGGTGGTCTTCAGACGCCAGGATTCTTGCGCAGTTTTGAGGTCTATTTGGGTGTCCAAAAGCTTGATCATTACAAAATGGGACTTGAACCGGAATATCCAACATGGCGTATTCCACTATAACTGTACAAGAAGAATAAGAACGACAACAAACCGAAACAGGAAATACGCTGAAGCACTGGTTCAAAACGTACTCACTCGGAATGAGAAGATGTGTTACTGTCTACTTGCGTACAGAAGTGAGTAGGTGCGTCACACTGACACACCACGAAAACTAACCTGAATTATATTTAGAGCTGCACTTCGTACCGCACAGTAAACACACTCCGTCTCCGTTATAGGCCTAACAAAACGGGCTGTACGCTGTAACATCGAGGTGCGTTCGTACAACCATAGTTGCAGTGGAAAAGCAGTAAGTAGTACATATTGTGAGTGTGTGTTTGTAGCCTTAGGTATACAGCGTGCAATGCGCATTCGCCGTATTGTAATCTGTGGCCTGTCCGGCTCTACAATATTTTCCCACATTATCTCATTAACAGCACGATTTTCGGAACAAAGTTTTGAACACGAAGCGTGTGTTTTGATTTTTTCTATAACTGTTGCCTGAAACATTTCTCAGGCTCTGAAGAACTGAGCGAGATGTGATCAAAAATGTCTATTGGTCTTAATACATGTGAAATAGCCGCTATTGTTGTAACGTTTAATGAAACTTAAATTTTCTCGACATATTTTCGAAAAGTACTAAGATGTGAAATTCCATGAAAATACGTGAAGTGGGAGCCGAGTTTTTCGTGCGGACGGACGGACAGACATGATGAAGCTAATAGTTGCTTTTCGCAATTATTGCGAACGCGCCTAAAGCCAACTAGTTAATGCCGTATAGGGAAATAATCGCTGTTTGTTCTCAGATCCACACAAAACATATAAATACAGTCTGTGTGGGCAGAACGTAGAATTGCTGAATGTTAAACTTGATGATACAAAATGTGAGCGCAGGGCGTTAATGGTTTAAATAGTGCGCACGGGCAGTGGAATAAATATCTCAATTTCCGCTTGTGTACCCAATGTGCCCTTTGGTGTCTGTTTTAGTTCGAATTCCAAGGGTCCGCAGTCTTGGTTGTGGTTTCGTAACTCCTGGCGGCTGGGGGCGTGGCTGCAGCATCTGATGTTGTTTAATGAGCTGCCACGCTCACCTGCCGCAGCGCCTCGCACTCTTCTTGGCTTGCCTTCTCAGAATCACCCGGAGCGAACTACAACGCGCTCTTTAAGAATACAAATGGCCTAAGACAAAACACAGGTACGAGTTTATTAGACAAGGAACTGGAGAAAATCAAAATCCCGAAGTTCCTGGTAGCCATATTGACAGATGTTGGTGCGCTGGTCTGGACGTGCCTCACAAACTTGTGTTTCCGGGAAGGGCTACACATGTCCGCTGCGATACTGTGTTAACATACGTGGTCAGCTTCTGGCTGCAGCTCCAGTTGCTCAGCATCAGTAACGAACCCCGTGGTGTCCGGTGAGCGACTCGTTTGGCGGGCTGCAGACCTAATTCTTGTCGCAGTGGTGACAACAGCTTGTATCTCCGGCAATTGCGTTGCACACATGTTTATTCGTGTACGTTTTCGAACTACCACGAGGGTGGATGGTCAGATGGTAGTCGTATTTACGTTTGTGCCTAAATGTACCGACGTTTCGGAGGAACATCCTGTCTCCATCTTCAGAGTGGCTACAGTAGTTAAAGTTAAGGCTGAAGTGATACAGTGGAATAAATGTGTTGGCTGCATAAGAATTGTTGAGGATATTTGGCCAGTCACAGCTGCAGAAGGCGGAAAGTAGGTGCTGGGATTGTCCTGAGTCAGTGCAAGTTGTGGTTTCCAAGAACGGCCCTTTTCCCCATTTCTCCCAGCCTCACCTTTAGGATATTTGGAAATAAGTTGGGCGGTGGCTGTGGTCCGAAAGCTGCCGGTGTCAAACTGCAGTGGGCGTGATTAGCATGTGGATGGGTAACCACTGGGCCAGTTCAGTATTCAGTCACTCTAAAACTGGAGGCTGAACATACCTAGGAAACGTCCGACTATTTAACCACCAGATGGTGC
>Ga0123353_10000707_pt1 | contig 40671 bp, 34 predicted proteins | sample TergutLab28metaG_3_FD_92763 | JGI IMG/M metagenome (GOLD analysis project Ga0123353, IMG submission 92763) | Labiotermes labralis P3 segment gut microbial communities from Petit-Saut dam, French Guiana - Lab288 P3 | ecosystem: Host-associated > Arthropoda: Insects > Digestive system > Gut ... | reverse complement strand
TGCGCCGCTTGTACAAGGGCGCCGGACCGGGTCGTTGAACGTGAACGTTGATGGTACGATTTATCACGTGCGATAAAAACCCGCCCCGCAAGCGGGGCAGGTTGGCACGCGTGCAAGCCACCAATCTATTTATTCCGGTCCAATATCCCCGACAGCGTTGCGTAATTGTCGCCGCGCATGCGGGACAGCAATATGTCTATCTTGTCCTGTTTTATGCCAAGGTTTGAAAGCACCTGTTCCCCAAGCATAAACGATGATTCGATTGTTTCGGGTAATGCCAATTTCGCACCTTCCTTTTGCATTATTGATGCTTCTTCCAAAGTGCGCGCGCGCGCGAATATCCGGACGCCTTTTGCAACTTGCTTTATCGTGCGGATTGTGCTTTTCGCGATATAGGCGTTATCAAGCGCGACAACAACCGCGCGCGTCCGCCGCGGGGCAAGACCGATTTCGGAAAGCACCGCCGCCTTGGTCGAATCGCCATAGAACACGTTAAACCCTTCGTTCCGGCCGCGAACAACCGCGTCTACATTCATATCAATCGCCGCGTACGGAATGTTTTGCGATTCCATCATCTTTGCAATCGTCTGGCCCACGCGGCCGAATCCGCAAATTATTACTTCGGGTTTCTGGTCGATGTATATGTTAACCTTTCGTGCGCGTGTGCCCGATACAAGTCGGCCGGATTCATAAAGCCGGTCGTATACGGCAATCAGTATGGGCGACAATATCATCGACATGATTATAACCGCCATAAGGATTTCGGAATGTGCGAAGGGTATCGCCTCGATACCGTTCTGTTTCATCATTTGTAATATCAAAAGGCCGAATTCCCCGCCCTGGGCAAGTATCAACGCGATAAGGAATGCTTCGCGGTTTTGAACTTTGCGCACCCGCGCCACGATATATATTGCAAAGAATTTTATGGATATCAACGCAACCGTGCCAAGGATTATCACCCACCAATTATTCGCAAGCATCGGAATGTCAAGCCCCATGCCAAGCGCGATGAAAAAGAACGAAAGGAACAATATGCGGTACGGCGCGATGTCCGACCTTACCTGGTGCCGGTATAGTGTTTCGCTCATCAACATACCGCCAAGGAACGCGCCGATTGCCGGAGGCAGGCCGATGAATTCCATCACCACAACCCAAAGGATGATGTTAAGGAAAATCGCGATAAGGAACGCTTCGCGTGATTTAAGCCTTAATATATGCTGCATCAGCGGCTGTAATACAAGGCGTCCGATGACCATAACGCCGATTATCAATCCGACGGACATTACGAATATATCGATGACTTCCGCGCCAAGGTTAAAGTTGCGGCCTGCGAAAATCGGAACCATCGCGATAAGCGGTATCGCAAGAAGGTCTTGGAACAACAGGATTGAAAAACTCTGCCGGCCAAGGCTTGTCTGTAATTCGTTACGTTCGGCAAGCATATCCAAATCGTTCGACGACGACGACATCGAAAGCAAAAGGCAAGCCATTGCGACGGGAAGGACTCCCCAAGGCGTAAGGCCGTACAATATCGGAAACAGCATTGACGCGACGACCAATACCTGTGCCGCGCCGAATCCGAAAATCGTACTGCGCATTTGCCAAAGCCGCCGGGTGTTCAGTTCCAACCCCATGCTGAACCATAAAAATATTATCCCAAGTTCGCCAAGGAAGGACCAGGTTTCGGTAAGCTCCCAAAGGCCAAGACCATACGGCCCCGTCGCGATTCCCGCGAACAGAAACGCAATCAAAGTGCCGACGCGCGCCACGCGCAAAAGATACACAAGCGCAAACGCAATGCCAAGGATGATAAGGATGGATGAATTCATGGACGGGTCCTTTTATCGGTATTCGGATACGGTGTTCGGGGTTTGTTTTTGGTCGCAACCAGTCCCGAATACCGGTTTGCATTATATCATATTTGCGGCGGCGATTTCGGCAAATTTTTCGGGGGTTAATTCTTCGGCGCGTTCCGTGCCGGAAAGACCAAACGCGGACCAGTCGACGCCAGGCATGATTCCGCGAATCATCTTTCTGCGCTGGCCGAATAATTTGGCGGTAAGGGCCTCGGTATCCGGTATCCGGTATCCGGATACGGTATCCGGGTTTTTGGGAATTATTTGCACCACTGAACTTTGCACTTTCGGTTTTGGGACGAATGCCGTATTCGGAACGTCGAACAGGATTTTCGCATCCGCAACAAGCGCCGTCAAAACGGCAAGGCGGCCGTATTGTTTATCGCCGACCCGTGCGATAATTCGTTCGGCGACTTCGCGTTGGAACATCAGGGTCATAGACGTAAGGCCTATGGCGTGAGGCGTAAGGCGTGAATTGGCCATGATATGAAGCCATCGGATTAATAATTCCGTTCCAACGTTATAGGGAAGGTTGGAACATATCGCATACCCCCCGCCCGCCGCCGTTCCGGCGGCACCCGCCCCCCAAGGGGGGCGGAAAAAATCAATCTTTAACGCATCACCGAATATGATTTCCAGTCGGCCGGCCGCGGCACGCTCTATTTCGCGAAGGATTGGTTCGGCCGTGCGGTCTTTTTCAATCGTGATGACGCGCGCGGCGCCGGCGGCAAGAAGCGCGCGGGTAAGGCCGCCGGGGCCGGGGCCGACTTCGACAACGGTTGAATTTTCAATATTCGGAACCGCGCGCGCGATTTTCCCGGTTAAATTCAAATCAAATAAAAAATTCTGACCGAATTGCTTTTTGGGTTCAAGATTTGCGGCGCGCATCATTTCCGACACAGGCGGAAGAGAGTTTAGAGTTAAGAGTTCAGAGTTCGGATTCATATAGTTTTACGCCCGCTGAACGCAATGGATAAAGTCCCGTCGTCGATATAGTCCAAATCGCCGCCAAGCGGCACACCGGACGCAAGTTCGGTAAATTTCAAATCACAAATTTCAAATCTCAGATTATTCATAATAAAATGCTGGGTCGTTTTGCCTTCGACCGTGTTGGGCAGTGCGAAAATGATTTCGGTTATGTTTTCGTCTTTGACGCGCGCGGACAGATTGTCAATATTCAAATCATCCGGCGTTGTGCCCATAGCGGCGGAAAGCAGGCCGCCGACAATATGATACCGGCCGCGGAATACCCCCGATTTTTCCAATGTCCAGACATCGCCCAAATCGCGCACAAGACACAGTTGGCCGTTGGCGCGCGATGCGTTGTTGCAGAATTCGCATCGGTATCCGGATACCGTATCCGAATACCGGATGTCGTTATCTGTCAAGCACCCGCAAATAGAGCATGGTTTTATATTTTCTGCAGTCTCGATAAGCGCGGCGGCAAGCGCGGCCGATTTCCCGGTCTTGTCTTGTAACAGGGCAAGTGTAATACGTTGAGCAGCCCGCCCGCCAACACGCGGCAGCTTTGCAAATTGCTTGATAAGTTTTTCTATTTTGGTATTCATCTGAAAACAAAACACTCGAAATTTTGTGCGCGGAATTTACGGCATGCGTTATTCGCAGCGCTTTCCGAAAGGCCGTGCGCACGGACGCGGTGCAGGCCGCCGGCCTGTTCTATGGTTGGCGACAGGCCCGTGATTCTTCGCACGTGGCCGGCCTGGGTCTCTGCGGCGGCGCGGCTTCCGAATGCGCCGAATTGGACCCCTGTACCGCCGCTTGCCGGTCTTGCGGCGGGCGTAGGGGTGGCGGCACGCGCCGCGGCCGGCACAGGCGTTGTCGGCGGCGCCGGCGTTATCGGCCGCGGTTCCGGATTTGCACCATTAACCCCGAATCCATGGTCAAGCAATCGCCGCGTGACATTCGCGCGGACATCCCGGTTGGGCGACCCCAAAACCACGGCGACAATATTCCGCCCGTCCCTTTGCGCCGTCGCGACAAGACAAAACCGCGCCGCGTTCGTAAAGCCCGTCTTCATCCCGTTCGCGCCAGGATATGACGCCAAAAGCCGGTTGCCGTTGGTAAACGTACGGCCGCCGTATGTCCAGCTTCGTATACCGAAAAAATGCCAATATTGGGGAAAATGCTGGTGTATCGCGATGGCAAGCAACGCGATATCCCGCGCGGACGACAGATGGTCGTCGTCGGGAAGGCCGGATGCGTTTTCAAAGTTGGTCTGGGTAAGGCCAATCTGTCGCGCGACGTCCGTCATCATTGATGCGAACGTAGCCTCGCGCCCGCCGCGAAGGTTTTCCGCCAAAGCCCGCGCGACGTCGTTCGCGCTGTGCACCGCGACCGCTTTTATCGCATCTTCGACCGATATTTTGGCCCCGGCCGCAAGTCCAAGTTTCACAGGAGGCGCCGCCGCCGCAGTCCGCGAAACTATAATCTGGTCGTTAAGGCGGATGCGTTCGTTATAAAGCGCGTCGAACGTAAGGTACAGGGTCATCAATTTAGTAAGGCTTGCCGGGTAATTAAGGTCTTCGGCGCGGTGGGAAAACAGAACCTGACCCGTGTCCATATCCGCGACAATCGCAGCGCGATATTCCGACGAATATATGGCAAAGGGCACAAGGCATAGGGCAAAAAAGACGACCAATTTTCGCATGGCAATAATGTACTGAAAAATGGGTGCATATGTAAAGGATAAAAAAGTTGCAAACCGGCGTTTTGACATTATAATGGGCGAACTATAAACAAGGGGATTGCTATGTTCAAAAAAGAAAAAATCAAAGATTTACACTATCATATCGAAGGTGCGCTGGCCGCGGCGGATGTTCAGGCGGCGGCGGATGAAATATTGAAAAAACACGGCGCAAAGGCGAAGATTCCGGGATTCCGTCCGGGCAAGGCGCCGATTGCCACACTGCGCCAGAAATTCGGCGACGCGGCATGGAGCGAGGCCGTCGACAACCTTATGAACAATGCCATGGACGCGTACGCCAAAGAAAAAAAGATACGCCTTGCCGCGGCGCCAAAGGCCGATATTACGAAATTCGCGGTCGGCCAGGACATAGAATACTCGGTCGAATTCGACATACTTCCGGCTTTGCCGAAAATTGATTTGACCGGATTTACGCTTACCAAAAAAGTCGCCGAAGTGCCGGAGTCCGAAATTGACAAGGCGCTTGAAAACCTTCGCAAAAGCCGGTCGACGGCTGAAAAACAAGACGAAAAATACGCCGCGCAAAACGGCGACGTTGTCGTCATTGATTTCAAAGGATTTTTGGGCGACGAAGCGTTCGACGGCGGGACCGCGAAAAAGCACCGCCTTGTGCTTGGCAGCAAGTCCTTTGTCCCCGGGTTCGAAGAAAAAATCATCGGCAAAAAAATAAATGACAAGTTTGATATCGAAGTCACGTTCCCCGCCGATTACCATGCGGAAAATTTGGCCGGGAAAAAGACCCGGTTCGAAATTCTGATACATGAAATTCGCAAACACTTGCTTCCCGAAATGAACGACGCGCTTGCGAAAGAGATGGGACAGGAATCCGTCGCCGCATTAAAAGAGCATGTCAAAAAAATTATCGCCGAACAATACGACGACGCGGCAAAGCGCGAAATGCGGACGGAACTTTTGGATATTCTGCACGACAAGACAAAGCTGGACATACCGGAATCGTTGGTGGTTCAGGAATTCGACATGGCGAAATCCGAAGCGGAAAGAAACGGCAAAGTTTTCGATGAAAAGCACGAACGAAAGGACGCCGAACGCCGTGTGAAGCTTGGCCTTATACTTGCGGAATGGGGGTCGGAAAACAAAGTCACCGTCGGGAACGAAGACCTTCAAAAGGCGATTTGGCAAGAGGCGTCGCGGTATCCCGACCCGAACCAGGTGTTTGATTTTTACAATAAAAATCCGAACGCGGTGTCAATGGTCCGCGGAATGATTTTCGAACACAAGGCGCTTGACGCGATGATTGCGGAAACAAAAGTAAAAGAAAAAACTGTAAAACCGGAAGAATTGTTCAAACAGGCGGAGCATGGATAATAGAGCATAGATAACAGGAGGATGCCAGATGACAGAAACAAAACGCATAAAACCGATTAATGATAAATCTATGCTCTATGCCCTATGCTCTATGCTCTTGATTATCGCCGTTGACCAAATCACAAAGGGGTATTTCCTTTACCTGTTGACCGGCGGAATTCCGCTTTACGGGCGGGCGTTCGACATTGTGCCGTTTCCGTTTCTGATGTCCCGCGTGACAAGCTTTTTTAACTTTGTCTTCACGTGGAATCCGGGCACTTCGTTTTCATTATTCCGAAATCTGGGCGAAGCGGCGCCGCTTGCATTAATCGTCATCACCGGCGTGATTATCGGATTTTTCGCGCATATGCTGTACAAATCAAAAGACCGGTGGGAGCGGGTCGCGCTTACGTTAATAGTCGGCGGCGCGCTTGGGAATCTTGTCGACCGCATCCGGTTCGGCGCGGTTGTTGATTTCCTTGACTTTCATTACGCCGGATGGCATTGGCCCGCGTTTAATTTCGCCGATATTTGCATTACGGCCGGCGTTATGGTATTCATTGCGCATTGGATATTTAGGAAAAAATAAAACCTTTGTTTTTCCTTTGGTTTATGATAAAATATCATGAACTTGGAAAGGAAATTTTCATGAAGAAATTATTGCTTGTCTGTTTTGGACTTATTGCGACCCCGGTTGTGGCCGAGATGGTGCCGGCGTGGTACGTCGAACAATTGATTGCGGAAGAACTTGCCGCGCGCGAAGCCGAACTGCAACAGCAAGCCGCCCAAACGCACGCCGCCCCTGTTATTCAGCCGATGCCGCCCGCGCATATTGTGAACCCGCGCGCCGCCGCGACCCGTACTCCCCCGACCCGCGCAGGTGCCGCAATGGGCACCGATGGCGGACGTAATCTTGCGCCGTCGCGCGCCGTGCCCGCCCGCACCGCGGTCGTGCCCGTCGGCGGTCAACCGAATGTCGGCCAACCCGGCGTAAGTCGCGCACGCGTCGCAACCGCTCCGACCGCAACAGCCGTTGCCACCCGCTCTGCGGTTGCTCCCACGGTCGCGTCACCCGGAGTCGCCGCCGTGCCCGTCACCGCATCCGCGCCCCTTGGCGCCGTAGCCGCGGCCGCCACGCCCGCGCGCGCCGCCGTCGGCACCTCGAATCCGCTGTTTATTTCAAGCGATGTCGCAACACGCGCGGCGTTGCCGCCCATATCGCGTACGGCCGTCGCACGGTCGTCGACTCCGTTTGATGCCGCGACCCCCGCGGCCCAGCCGTCATCCGTGACAATGGAAGAAATCGCCCATTTGACCGAATTTTGCAAAGCGCGGTATGCCGCGTGTATGGACGGGTTCTGTGCGGTTGTCGACGACAACCAGGGCCGCTGCGCATGCAGCGCCGGCGTCCAAAGATACCAACAGACCGAAGAAGCGTTGCGACAGGTTACGGACGAATTACAGAATATCGCGATAAGCATACAATACCTTGGCCTTACGCGGGACGAAGTCGTCGCGTTGTTCACCGCGACCGAAGCGGAACAGGCGATGCAACAGACGACCGACACGACCCAGCTTCGCGCGGATTTGGACCGGATTCAGCGCATGGTGCTTGACGTGCGGGTCGACGGCGGAGTGACCGGCGGCGATGGCGGCATGCTGTTTGATTTCAATTCGCTTGCGTTTGATTTTTCCGGCGGGTTTAATTTCGACACGCTGTTTACGGGCGGCAATCAATCCATGGTTCGCCAACGCGGCGAAGATTTGTTCCGAAGCGCGGGCACAAGATGCCGCGCCGTGCTTGACGAATGCCGGGCCCAGGGTGTTGACATCCGGCTTATCACCGGGCATTACGATATGGAAATCGACCGCGATTGCGTTCAGTATGAACGCGCGCTTGTCGATGCGAACACCAATATGCGCCGGACGGTTTTGAATGCCCAGAACGTGCTTCGCAATGCGCGTTTGCAAGTCAACCGGAATCATAATCAATTCGACACGCGCGGATGTATCAACGCGCTTGACGCGTGTATGCAGAATGAATTCGTATGCGGTCAGGATTATCGAAACTGCCTTGACCCCACCGGCCGGTTTATTGTGAATGGCGAGCTTGTCCTTGGGTCACGTCCTGGTAGTCCACAGGCCGCACTCACAACACTCACAGACTTATCCACCGCCGGCGTATATAGGTCATGGTGGTTTGGCACCACCGGTGGTACTCGAACCCTCAACCCGTGGAGTTCCACCGGCACCTCAGCCAGCACTTTAAACGCCTTGATTGGGACGGTACCTGGCAGCATCCCGTCGAACAATGTATTTGCCGCCACTACGACTTCAAGCGAGATGCTTATCTTTCTGTTGAATAGAATCGGTGTCGTTGACCAACATGGTCGTGCCCATGGTATGTGCGCAAGCGTATTCAACCGTTGCCAGAATGTTACAAGGACTGATAGGGGCATATATAACACGCGCAATCTTGTTGTTATGGAATACCTGTCGCGCACATTTATGAATATAAAGGCGCAGCAGGACCTTGTCCTTTCCAGTTTTGCCGAAACTTGTTCCCAAGATGTGCGTATGTGCCTTTCCCGAAACAATGTCACGGGCTTTGGCGATACAACAAATACTCTTCGTATGACGACAAGGGATGCATGTCGGTCTTTGGCAACGACCTGTCACAGTGTTGTAGCAAATCTAACAAACCAAACTACACAATCGGATAATGAGTTTATGAATCGCCTGTGGTGTCAGATACATCCCGACAGTTCCGTCGCCCTCGACAATAACGCTACACAGTCCTGTACAGGGACTGATAGTATCTTAGGCAATCAACACAATCATCACACCCCTGGCTCGTAATAACACCCAAAATCCCCCGCCGGTACCCCGGCGGGTTTTTTGTTTGGCGGAGGAAACCATAAAATGTAGGGGCGAATATCATTCGCCCTTTAATGGGGCAAATGATATTTGCCCCTACATATCCCGGTTCTTTCCGGAATTACACGTTTAACCTTTACTATTCCCGATTTTCGTTCTATACTTCCCGGGCATCAATAGGGGCGCAAGATAATGTAAGGGCGAATATTTTCGACCCAAAAAGGGTGCAAGTATGCGCTCTTACGGAATAAAGGACAATCAATGGTTCAATATATGAACAGCGGGTCAAGCGGGTTCCAACAATTCATGGCCGCGCGCGAATCTGAAAAAAAAACCGGCGCAAGCGGCATGCTTATATGGATGCTTATCGCCGTGCTTGCCGGGTGGTTGGCGTTTTCTTGGTTCGCGCCGAGAAAAGAGAGCATAGAGCATAGAGCAAAGAGCATAGATGATGCGCCCGCACAGGTTGCGGTGCCGGAAGTGCCATCGCAGATGCTTATGGGTGAAGCGATTATCGCACGGGTTGCCGGGATTCGCATTTCAGAGATTGAATTAAAAAACTATGTGGAAAATGACGACGGCAATGTCCGCCTTCTGTCCGCTGTCGGTGAATTTTTGGAAATCGGATTCTCCGGCGCCGGCGCAAGCGTGCCGATGCCCGATACCCTTTGGCGCATTAATCGCGCCATCGGCGGCGACAGAATCTATATGGCATGGACATCGCCCGAAGGCGTCGAATTCCGGCGCGCAATCACCATGTCCACCGATTATGTCATCAATGTTTCCGATACCGCGACCAATAATTCCGCCGTTCCGGTGGCAATCGGCGGGTACGCCCGCATCGTCCGGGGTCAGGGCTCTGAACCCTCCGCGCGCGCCGCGTTCGTCGGCGGAATCGCCCGCGCGGGCGGTTCGATAGAACGCGAATCTTGGCGCTCGCTTTCCCGGCGACCCCTTTCGCTTTCAACCGCGGCCGGTTTTGTCGGATTCACCGACCAGTATTGGCAGACCGTCGTCGGCATGGATGCTTTTGACAAAACGCTTCGCATCCGCGGACGCGGCGACGGCATGTTCCAAGCGGACGCCGGCGCCGAAATGCAATCCATCGCGCCCGGGCAAACGCATACATGGACCGCGCATATATTTGCGGGACCGAAAAATCAATCCGATTTATCCGCCGCCGCCGGTTTTATGCCCGGCATAGACCATACGATTGATTACGGATGGTTCTGGTTCCTTGCGCGGCCGTTCCTTTGGGCGATTAACGCGCTTCACGCGATTGTCGGCAATTACGGCGTTGCGATTATCCTGTTTACCATACTTCTTCGCATGATTATGTGGCCGCTTACCAAAAAGTCTTTCACCGCAATGTCGAACATGCAAAAACTTCAACCGGAAATGCAGCGCATACAAAAAGAATACGGCCATGACAAGGCCCGCATGCAACAGGAAATGATGAAACTGTATACTTCCGGCGGCGGCAACCCGATGGGGGGATGTCTTCCGATGCTTTTACAGATTCCGATTTTCTTTGCGCTGTACAAGGCTCTGCTTATCTCCGTGCCGATGCGGAATGCGGACTTTCTTTGGATTTCGGACCTTGCCGCGCGCGACCCTTATTTCCTTTTGCCGATACTTATGGGCGGAACTATGTGGCTTCAACAGAAATTGCAACAGGCCGGCGCCGCGTCCGCGGGCGCAAGCGAACAAGCCGCCCAAATGCAAAAGATGATGAAATGGCTTCCCGTCATATTTACCGTGATGTTTTCGTTTATGCCGGCGGGATTGGTGCTTTACTGGACAGTGTCCAACGTGTTTGGCATCGGGCAGATGTATATCATCAAGAAACGGGATGTTTCCTGATTCGTCGGCAAAGCCGACGATAAAGCCCATCCGGCGTCCAGATAAACGGATTGCGAATACCAAGTGCGCGCTTGGCAAAACCAACACAGGTTAATAGTTGCAGGGGCGCAATATGCCCACCCACCGCAATCTTCGATTGCGTCGGGACCCGGGTTTGCGCCCAACAAAAGGGCGCGTTTGCACGCGCCCCTACAAACTTCCAACCTTTGTTTTTCATAATTCTTATCTCGCGACGGCCGACGGGGACAAGTCGTACTCCGTCGACGCCGATTTGCACAAGGGTATATTCCCCGCCGCATGCGGGGAATAAAACACAGCAATGGCGAAAGCGGCGACAGAACAACCGGGCAAGCGGTCGGGTCGAATGAGGGGAAAATGCGATTATCATTCCACCCATCCTTTTGCGCTTGCGGCAAGTTGCAGAGTGCGCATCGCGCCCCGCCATAATCCCGCCGCGCGGTTTTCGGCGTATATGTGTTGCGTCGGCGGCCGCCTTCGCTGGCCGAATTGCATCATTACGGCAAGCTGGTCGCGGGTGATTCTTCCCGATAGATGAAGCCGCGTGACAAGCGTTTCAATGTCCAGAATTTCACAGGGCCGGGATTCAGATGCGCCGCCGCGGCGAAGGTCGCCGCGGATTCGCGCGCTTGACACGAACCAGAACCACAAGTGTTCCGCGTCGCGGAATTTTTGGATGTTGTTTGTGTCTGTGGTTGGGTGCATGGTTTTCTCCTTTGATTGATTTAATGCATGGCCCTTGATAGGCATATATTCCTATACTATCAAACAGAGACATAACGCAATTGATACAATTAGGAATTGAAGTCAATGTATATAATACGGTATTTTATGGTTTTTACAGGGCAAATATTATTTGTCCTGTTAAAGGGCGAATGATATTCGCCCCAATATTATTATCAAACAAAAACCCCCGCGGCGCGGGGGATTGATGTTGTTTGGGTGTGATTACATGTTGCCGCTGTCAGCGACAATCCTAACTCCGCCGCTTCCACCACCACGGTTCTGAGTTCTGCGCGCCTCATCACGTTGCTGAGTAGCCAGACTTCCAATCTGATTTGCGCATGCTTGTATTGTTGCCGATGATTGAGACATAGCACCACAGCGATCTGACATCGGTCCGGTGCCGGTGCCCGGGTTAAGCAGTCGGTACTCTATCTCTAATTGCCGGCGTGCATCGGCAGGAGGCGCATTTAAGGCAAGCCGCGTGTTGGCTATGATACATTCGGCTCTTGCCACAGGTTCCCATTCGGTGGCGCAATTGCGGGCACCGGCAAGCACGACGCCGGGTGTACGGCCGGCGGGCAGGTTGCCGCGGTCTTCGCGTGATGCGTCGTTGTTAGCCAGTGCGGCGCGGCGAAGTTGAGTTTCAAACTGTCGCACAAGAGCGTTCAGCATTTCATATTGCCGGTGCATTTGCTGTGTGATGACGGTTGATTTTAACTTTATAACTTCGTTCATCTGTTCGCGCTCTGCGGTGGTGTCCGGTCTGGACGTGCCCGGGGTGCTATCTCCCATGCCCGGATTTTCAATTTTTCCTACATTCCACGCATGCACGGAACACAATGCAAGGACAGGATGAATGGTTGATGTGCCCGCGTTCAGACCTTCGGTGCAAGTGTCATTCCCAGCTATGACAAGAGGGGGGTGACTCACATTAAACATATCCTGCCTTCTTGAAATACAGGCATTGGGCGGCAAATTTTTGCTTTGAGTAATCTGGCGCAAAGTTTCCATCATATCTTCTATACTGTCAATTGAACAGTGATTGGCATTAATTTTGCAGTCTGGGATGCCCTGACTTTGCGGTACGGTCGCGCCCTCCAAGGGCGGGGTTGTGCCCGGCCGCATACAAAATGTCGAAGACGGGTCGGTGGTCACCATAAGTTCAAGGGCCCTGATATCAAGGGCATTGGTATTCCTTCTTTGGGCATGCCGTGCAAACACACCGGTGCGCGCCACGGTCGACATACAGCCGACCCTGTTGCGTACATCTTGGGACGCCGAGTCGGTATTTATGTCAAGCATGGATTGTATAACTTCCTCTTGACTGCCAAGCGGACGCACCAGTCGGCAATTGCAGGAGGATTCATTAATCGGATCGGAATGGCGTGGGTGGGGGTTCATACGACTTGCCAGCGGATTTTCAATATCAAAGCCAACGCAATCCTGATCGCACCAATACATTCCCCATCTGTTGCATGAACCGGAAAGCATCATGTATATATCCGCCACTTCCATGCCAAGCGCTTGCGCCAATTCCAATGCCGTAAGCATTCTGTCAAGAACATTGTCAAACGGATCGAAAAAGCCGGTGGCGTGTTGCCGAAATCTCGCAACGCGGCGCGGACCGGTGCAATTATCGCCCCGCTGGTCGCATCCGGCGTAAGTGAATGTTGTTTGCATCACGGCGTCAAGCGTCCGCATCGCCGCGCGAACATTGTCAAGTTCCGTGTTAATCATTCCCATCAATTGCGCGCGTGCCACGGCGTCCGCGGCGATTTCATTCGCGGCGGCAACCTGGGCCGCTATGGTTCCCGCAGGCGAAGCCTGAACCGGTGCGGCATGTGCGATCGGTGCCGGTTGCATCTGTTGCATTTGGGCGGCTTGCGCGGCTGCGGCTGCTTCTGCCTGCTGTACCAAAGCCTGTTCCACGCGCGCGGCGGATTCCGCCTGGGCCCGTGCCATTTCCGCCTGCATCTGTTGCATTTGGGCGGCGGTTGCCGCGGCTTGCTGTACCATTTCGGCCTGCATCATTTGCATCTGTTGCGCGGCGGCGGCATCGGCGGCGGCGGCCTGTTGCGCCCCGGCTTCGTTCGCGCGGACCGTCGCGCTTGCCACCATTTGCGCCGCAATCGATTGCACCAACGCATCGCCGAACCCGCGGCAAGGCTCGCTCGCCATCACACAGCCGTTTACAATTCCAACCGCAACCTGCATATTCGCGCACGCGCCGCCGGCACAACGCGGCGCCGCACAGCGCTGTATAAGCGCGTCGCAATTGCCGAAATTCGCGGTCGGACCCGTGCCGCGCGCCGTCATCATCTGGTTGTGTTGATTCTGCGTCATGGCAGACGCCGCCAGAGGCAACAGGCACAAGGCAAAAATGCGGGCAAGTTTTTTCATATTCTCTCGTGCCCGATTATATCAGAAAACGGGGGAAAATACAATGGAAATATGCGCGGCGAATTCCAGAAACCGTCATTCCAGCCTTTGCGGGAATGACGGCAACTTTGCTGCCGTGATGGATTTCTTGCAACCGTGGATTTTATGCTTTATAATCCGCCGGTGAGGTACGACATGAAGCAATTACTTATGAAACTTTTTGCGCCGCGCGCGCGCGCGACGACCGCAGGCGCACTTGCCGAAAGATTCGGATTCGAATTAAAAGGCGATGCCGCGACGGAAATCAAAGGCGTCGCGCCAATCGCGGATGCCGGGCCGGGTCAGCTTGCGTTTTATTCCACCGAACAAAATGCGTCGGCGTTCAAAATCCTTCCCGTCGGGCTTTTGCAAAATTCCAAAGCGTCCGTCATCATCGTACAGCCGGAATTTGCAAAAAAAGCGCCGGCGTCCGCGACGCTTCTTATCACCGACAGCCCGCGAAGCGCGATTGTGAAAATCCTTAACGATATTTATGCGCCAAAACGCCGCGTTGGAATTTCTTCAAAAGCGCACATCGAACGCGGCGTGTTCTTCCGCGACCGCGCGTCCGTATATGTCGGACCGTTCGTGACAATTCGCGCGGGCGCCGTCATAGAGGCGGGCGTTTCAATCGATTCCGGCGCATATATCGGGGGCGCCGCCGTCATCGGCGCAAATTGCGACATCGCGCCGGGCGTTTATATCGACAACACCACGATGGGCGCGGATTGCAGAATAAAGCCGGCCGCGGTCATCGGGCGCGACGGCTTCGGATACACAAGACAGGACGGCAAAAATATATTCCTTCCGCATACGGGGCGCGTCATCCTTGGCGACCGTGTCGATGTCGGCGCGAATTCCGCCATAGACCGCGGAATGATGATGGACACGACCATTGGCGAGGGGACCAAAATCGACAGTCATTGCTATCTTGGTCACGGCGTCATTGTTGGCAAGGAATGCTTTTTGGCCGGCGGAACCGGGCTTGCCGGCGGAGTTGTCGCGGGCGATTACGTCATGTTCGGCGCGCAAAGCGGCATATCCAACAAAGTCAATATCGGCGACGCCGCGGAAATCGGCGCGAAATCCGGCGTGTTCCAAAATATTGCGGCGGGGGAAAAAGTACTTGGGTACCCCGCGACCAACGGAATAGAATTCCTTCGAATGTTCTCATGGACAAGGAAGCAAATCAAAAAACCCGAATAAGCGGGTTTTTTGAGTGTGAAGTTGTGGTGTCGGCTTTGCCGACGCTTTATTTTATTGTCCGTGCGTTAGAAGTATAGATATCCACGAACACAAAAAATAGTCGCCGGGCTTCAGCCCGGCACATTAACTGCACACTTCACACTCAAAAACGCGCCTTTGGCGCGCTTTTACGGACATGCGCCCAGAAGGAACAGCACATTCTGAACGTCGCGGTTTATCGAAACCGTAACCGTGCGCTGCAACCCGTCGCGGTATGAAAAAAGAAACTCCTGCTCTGCGAATTCCGGCATGACGGTATACAGTTGCGTAAACGGCTCAAGCAGACCGCGGAACCATGCGCGCGACCGGCACAGGCATGTGTTGCGGACGTCCGCCATCACTTCGGCAAGCATCATATCGGTAAAATTCCAATCAAGGTCGCGGTCCGACGTCATAAGACATCTTTGCCCGAACAGATGAAAATTCGCATCGTCCATGACGAATTTGTAAATCAGGCCCTGTGACGCGCCGGAACGGCGAAGATGATGATTCATACCGTCGCGACAGCATGCGTTCGCCGCCGCCATAAGCAAAAGATACCGGTCGACAAGCGGCTTTGCCACGGAATGATTGCCGGTGAGGGTCACATCCGCCCTTATGACATTTACAATTTCATTCATGTGCGCCGCGCGCAGCCCCGACAGCATGTTCTTGCGGCTTTCGCGAAAGTGCGGCTTGGTAAGCCAGATGTCGCATTCGCGGGTTGTAAGGTAATGCGGGCATCCCCTTGAATCATTGGTGACGGGCGCGGGTGCGGGTTCGACCTTTGAGGCTTCCTCATGCGTCTGCGGCAACTGAAACATAATGGTAAGCTCGTCAAAGGATATGAATTCCTGCCAATTCCAATCGTCGTACAAATCCACATATTCCACATCGTCCCAAAGCACCATGTCGTGTTGGTCGGCTTCCTGTGCGACGTTCGCGCTTGAGCAGGCGGCCACAAAAAGCAACGCACAGGGCACAAGGTATATGCGTTTCAAGTCGGTTAAAAACGTTTCCCACATTCTCATGTTTTTATTTCTAGAATCCTTGCGGCGTTCTCATCCGGAATGTTGTCGCGCGTTTGTTCATCGCATCGATAATATCGTCCGTGATGTCAAGCCCCGCCGGCGCGGTGGGCGATACGCGGGTGAACTGACCTTCGAAAACCATGGACAGGTTTTTTCTTTCGATAACGCCGTCTATTATCGGGTCAATGTCGCGGCGATGGATTTCCACCATTGCGCGATGGTATTCCGCTTCGACCGCTTGGGCGCGTTCGGTTATGCTGCGATGAAATGCGGCGATGCGCTGCTGCAATTCCGCGACGCGACGCTGAAGGGCGTCCGGCGTCACCATGCCTTGGGATTTTTCAAGTTCGGCCCATGCGCGTTCGAATTCTTTTTGATTCCTTTCGACATCGGTGCGAAGGCGGTTGTCGAACGATTCCCGCTGTCTGCGAAGGTCGGCGACCACTTCGGCGCGCGTATAGACTTCGCCCATTCTTACCACCGCAACGCGAAGGTCCGCGGCCGATACCGCGTCGGCGGAAACATGGGCAAGCGCGCGTTCAAGCGGCGCGACCGACGCGTCTTTGCCGCCGCGCATCGCCGATATAGCAAACGCGCCAAGGGCCGCGACAAGAATCACCGCTCCGGCAATCATCCCCATTTTCGCATAGTTTTGCGGAGTTTGTTTAATTCTCAATTTTTTTAACATGGTTGTTCCTTTTATTTTTGCACGCATTTGCTGAATTATATCAGAAAAACTAACAGCTGGCAACCAACAACTAACAACCGGATGTCAAAACTTACAACGTAATTTTTACAATCATTTGCCGCGCTTTGCGCGACGCGACAGTTGTTGGCTGTCGGCTGTCAGTTGGTTACTTTACGATGGGAGAAATGCGAAGCTCCACACGCCTGTTCATCTGCCGCCCCATACTGCTTTGGTCCGCAATCGGGCGGGCGGACCCGCGGCCGACAACAAACATCCGAAGGGTCTTTACCCTGTGCTGTGCCAAAAACAGCGCGACGCGTTCCGCCATGTCAAAACTGAACCTTGTTGCGGCGTTCTGGTCGGTCATTGCGTCGCTGTATCCCGCGATTTCTATCCATGTGCGGTCGAACCGCGCAAGCGCGCGGGACACGGTGCGAAGGGTTTCTACGCCTTCGTCCGAAATATCCGGATGGTCCGCCGACATGAATGCGGACCGCACGATTACGACCATGACGTCGTCGCCGACGCGCGATATTTGGATTCCGAATTTACGAAGGTTGTCGGTAAGCTCTTCTTCCAAAGTGTCCATATACGGGCCGACTTCGTGCGGCAAAAGGACCCGGCCGCCCGCGCCTTGGTATATAGGCTGTTTCGCACGGCGCGCGGTTTCGGTCATTGTGCCAAAGCTTGCGCCGCGAAGAATGGTATCCCATGTGCCGCGTTCCGGCGTCTTATATCCGCCGCAGGATGAAAGCAAGAGCACAGAACACAGAGCATAGAGCACAGATAATAGATATGCTTTTGCAGGTCTGAAAAAGTTATTTTCTAATTTTAACATTTGTTCATGCTCCATCTGTGCTCTATCTTACAACTATCGCGGCTTTGTTTTCATGTCCGCGTTTGCAAATGTCGTCAATATCGTCGCCGTCCACGTTGTCGTTTACGATGACGCCGATTGCCCAATCAAAGCGCACGGCCGATATCCACGCGCAATCGGAAAAATTAAGACCGTACAGGTTGATGAAGAATCCCTCCCATTCCGGTGCGGCGGCAAGGCTGAAACTTTTTGCAATGCGCGGCGGCCGGTCGGAATTAAGCGCGCGCATTTTTATCAGATGGTCCACGGATATGCCGGTATAGTCGCCGCCGCGGCCCGCGAACAGAGTTTTCGCATCGCGGGCGATAATGCGAAGTTCTTCGGTCGCCATGACGCGCGCCTGTCGCGATGCAACGGTCTGGTAAATCTGGAATGTCGCGGCGATAAGAACGGCGCCGATGGCAAGCGCGCTTACCACCTCTATGAGTGAGCGACCGGATTCGTTGAGGATGTGGTTTTTGGTCATGTTGAAGCCTTTTTTACTTTTAACTAAAAACTAATAACCGTGCCCGTACTAATGCTTGTCCACTATAGTGGACATCTTGTTTCTCGTTTTATCCGTTGTCCAATATATCGGACAGGTCAGTCTCTAGTTCTTAGTTATTAGTTGTTAGTTTGTAATTACCTGTGCGCCGGCGAACATGTCCAATGCGTTCGCAAGCATCGGGTCGGCGGATACCGCGGCGGCGGGCGCCGCCGCGTCGAGTGTTGAATGCTGAACGCCTTGTTGTTGCACGGGTTCCGTCGGCGTATTATTTTGTACAATGTCTGTTTTTTTTATGTTTGTTGCGCCGGGTTCAATATTCTTGATTCCACTTTCATCATTCTGTTGCAACAAAGTTGCAACAGTCGGCATATCCGCAACACGCATAAGCCGCACGACAAGCATGTCGAAACACTGTTTCTGGTTTGTCGATTTCTGCATTTCTTCAACCGATGCCACCATAACCTGCCACAGGCGCGACAATGTGTTGACCGTCACGCCGTCCATTGATTTTATTATGGCCTCGCGCTGGTCCGCGGAGAACGGCGCGGCGTGCGCGTCGCCCGCGCGCAAAGCGGGATGCATGCGCGTCGCCCAATGCGTCCATTCCATCATATCTTGCAGCATAAGCGAAAGGTCGGCGCCGCTTTGATACAATTCGTCCGCGCGTCCGATTGCGGCCGCGACATCGCCCGCAAGAAGTATTTTCATAAAATCGACAACCACGCCGCGGTCCGCGCGTTTAAGCATGTTAAGCACCGCCACATGGTCGACGTTGCCGCCGGTTTGCGCGATTGCCTGGTCAAACAGTGACAGGCCGTCGCGGACGGACCCGTCCGCCGCGCGGGCAAGCATTTCGTTCGCATCGTCGGACAGTTTTACGTTTTCTTGCGTCGCAATCCATGCGAAATGTTTTTTTAATTCGGTTGCGGAAACGCGGCACAAATCAAAGCGCTGACACCGCGAGAGTATCGTCACCGGGACCTTTCTTATTTCCGTCGTGGCAAGCATGAACACCACGTGCGCGGGCGGCTCTTCCAAAGTTTTAAGGAGCGCGTTGAACGCGCTTTGCGACAACTGGTGAACTTCGTCGATTATATAAACCTTGTACCGGCCGTTGGTCGGGCGGTATCCCGCCGCATCCGTAATGTCGCGGATATTGTCGACGCCGGTGTGCGATGCCGCGTCGATTTCAAGAACGTCTATATGCTGTCCCAAAGCGATGGCGGTGCAGTTTTCGCAAGTGCCGCAGGGCTTTGCGGTCGCCGCCTGTGACGACAGGCAATTCAACGATTTCGCAAGTATGCGCGCGACGCTTGTTTTCCCGGTGCCGCGTATGCCGGTGAACATATACGCGTGCGCAATGCGAGAGGTCGATATAGCGGTGGTCAGGGTCTTTACCAGAACATCTTGGCCGATAAGCGAATCAAAATCCTGGCTGCGGTATTTCCGCGCAAGTACGGTATAATTTTCTGTCATATCCTTCTCTTATTTTTGTCGCGGGAAGGATAGCAGAAAATATGGTGGTTGCAAATGAAAAAAACTGACAACTAACAGCTAACAACTAACAACCGGATGCCAAAAATCGCAAAGCGATTCTTGCAATAGAAATGTCGCGCAAAGCGCGACAAGGGCCATAATTGTCAGTTGAAAAATCCGGCTTTGCCGGATTTTTATTGCAATGGCGGGAAACAATCGCCGCCGGTAACCGGACAGCAATTCATCCCCAAATCACCCATATCGGTAAGTATTTCGCCGGTGCAACAGCCGTTCGAGTCCGGATGCGTTCCGTCTTCGCAAAGAAGAACAGCGGGTCCGGGCGGCGGCGGCGGAAGCGGAGCAAACGGGTTCAGCAACAGACCGGTTTCCGGATGCACCTGCATCCCCAGTTGGTTCTGTTGGAATTCCGGCGAGAATATTGGTTGCTGTGGCTGCAGACCGGGCATTTGCGTCATGCCAACCTGGTTGCCTTGGCCCAGTTGGTGTTGTTGATTAAAGAACTGGTTCCAGCGGACGTTGTTCATTGCCTGGAACTGACCCGATTGGCAATGGAAGACAACCGCGCGGAAATCTATGCCACGCTCTGCCGCCAGCCGGTGTGCGTCGGTGACCGGCCGACCGGTAAAGTTGCCGTTAAAGTCTGTTTCGCAAAGGCCGTCCATCCTTACGTTAAGCGAGCGCACCTGACCCATCCAGTCCGAAACGTTGTCAAAGTTCGCAACCAATTGCACTTCGCTCGGGCGAAAATCCGCATACTCCATATTTGGAGCAACCATGGCGCAACTGCGCGGGTCGGCATTGGGGTCGGCATCGGCATCCGCGCATGTAACAACCAGGTCCGTCGGCGAAAATACCGTGATTCTTGTTCCGGCCGCAATCGAAAACGGCGGCGTGGTATTGTCCATCATATCAAGGACCAGTCTTTGAACAACCTGGTTCCATGACGATATGATTTCTTGTTTGGCAAGTTCGCTTGACCGTACCGTGCCGGTTTGGGTTACGGTATTGTTGTCAAGGTCTATCTGGTTTACAAAGCGGTCCGATATCGGCGCGATAAGGTTGACAGCCGCCGGTACCAAAGCGGTCATCATCGGCATTATCATGCTTTCGATATAATCCGTCGAACCGCGGCCGGGCACGCCGGTGCGACCCTGGGCGTCCGCCGCAAATGGCCGGTTGTCGCTTTGTTGAAAATTGAATTCGACGTTATCCGGGCGGATAAAGCGGTACCAGTTTATCTGCATCCGGCCAATGGTCCGGTATGGCCCCGGAAGTTCGCCCGTAACATACCCCATCATTTGTGTTCCGGCGGGCAGTATGATAGTGCGGCCGTTGTCGGCGAATACATTGCGGTCCACAGTCGCCATAACCGGCAGGCGGCCCATATTGCCGGGGCCGGGACCCATGGTGCGGGCGTCGGCGCGGACTTCGTTGACTATGGTTGCCGGTATCGGCTTGTACTGGCGCAGGACAAAAGTACGGTCAATCGGAAGGCTTGATATGGTGGCGTGTCTTCCGGACCCTTGTTCGTCGGCATGTACGGATGTCGGTCGGAAAGTGCGGGTTGTCCGTGCACCAAAGTTAACCGGATTGCCGTTTTCATCCCGAAGGCGGCCACCCCTTGCCAATGGAGCCGCCGGCATACCCATCGCCGGTGCGGCGCGGTTTTGCGCACGCGCCGTCCGCGGACTTGGCGCAAGGCCGGGCAACCCCGTATTATTTGCAAAAAATGAGCGGTGACCGATACGGTCCGCGTCGGTTCCGATAATTGTTCCGGGATTCGCGATGTCCGAAATCATGCCGGTGTTGATGTTATACACGCCAATCGGATTTGTGCATTCGCTGTCCCCGAACGGATGGAACAGATAGCGTCCGGCGCTTGGCCGTATCCAGCCGTTTTGCGCGCCCGAAAGATTATATCCCGGAAATGCGAATTCAAGACAATCGTTGAAAACGGGCGCGGGCGCAAAGCCTGTGAATATAGGTTCTGGCGCGGGAAGGGGAAACGGCAAAGGTTCCAGCGGCGCGGGCAATGGGAATGACAGCGGGTCGAAATCCCAATCATCGTTCAACGACGGCGGTATGAAATTCCAATCGTCGTCATTATTAAAGTCGTCTGTGCCGCCGAATATGTTGTCAAGGAATGCATCGCCTGTGAAGTTGTCAAAATCCTGTAAGTCTTCTGTGCCCTCCCTATCGTTTGCAACAAGCCTGCCGCCATGTGTTGAGAGCAGCACCGGTATAACCTCCATATTCGCCATTTCCGCCGATTGGCTTGCCGCGTGGTATGTTATCCGGATTTCAAGGTCCGTGTTGTCCAAAGGTATGGTCGGGCGCCAATTTAACGTAATCCGGCACGAAACATTATGCGAAATCCGCCCCATGTTTTCACAAGTAGACAGGCGCGACAGACCAATCGCCGACGGGTCGTCGATTCCGGAAATCCTTACGTCTGTGATGATAGTGTCGACAGTTGACGATACGACGATTCTTTGTTCGCGCGCATCGCCTGTGGGAGTATTCCGCCATTCAACCCTTGAAGGGTTGATTGAAAGTATTGCAACCTGTGCATCGCGGTTGCCGGCAGCCGGACTGCCCCGTCCGGACAAAAGAAGAAGCAACAGAATAAATACAACAAGAAACGCGGCCGCCAAAAGCAACCACTGCACATGGATGGGAGTGCTCTGTCTGAATTCGGCGAACTTTTGTTTTATTTTGTTCATTTTTCGTGCTGGTGGCTTGTGCTGGTGGCTTGTGGCTAAATACCAGCCACCAGTCACCAACCACTATTGTACCCTCACCACATGGCATGGGATGGACCGGAATCTTTGCAGATGGTCGCAGAGAACCTGGGCCTCGTCTATGTTGGACAGCGGTCCGATGCGCAAACGGTACAGGCGCGCCGTGTTGCCGGATGCGCCCAAATCGCCGACCCCCTGTTCATCGACCGCGAAGAATACCATGTCACGGTACGGGTTTAACAATCCCGCGCCTTCGTCCCCGCTGAACTGCGCAAGCAGGCGCGTCCAATAATCGTTAAGCGCTTTAACCGATGTGTCCGACCGCAATTCCACCGCGACGCCGACCTGGTTGCTTCGAATCAGCGGTATATTGCTTTGCGGAAGGAACGAGCCCGCAGTGGTCCTTTCCTGTGGAATCATATTCATCCCGCGACCGCCGCCGCCGCCCTGTGGCGCGAATTGTTGCGGCATCATCATCGGCTGTTGCGGTTGCATCGGCATCATCGGCATTCCGCCGCCCATGCCCGGCATCATCGGATGACCAACCATACCCGGAGCGGGCATCATCGGCATTCCGCCAAATACGACGTTGTTCAACGACTGGTTGCTGAACATGCTTTGCATCACGTTGGCTTCGGCCAATCTCATGACGCTTGCCGTGTCCGCGACAAGGAACGGCCGCGAGCGCTTCTTGATACATACCAAACGCTGTCCGCTGCGAAGCACCATATCGCCGACGGCTTCGACGATTATCAATCTTCCGTGTTCGCCGTCCGTTCTGAATCCGACCGGGCTTTCGCCGCCTTCGATAAGTATCGATACAACCGGCCGCTGTGTCATCGCGATAACCTTGTCGCCAAAGTCGATATAGGTGAATATGCGGTCGCGCCACACGCGCTCCGGCGCAATCACATAGTCGTCCGGATTCGGAACAAATATGTCAAGGTCGAAACGAAATTCCGACGGGTCGATTTTCATAGTCTGTATCCATCCGAAATCTTCGCCTGCGGGCGAAAGTCCCCCGACTCCTCCGCCGGCGCCCCGCCGCGGGAATAAGGAATTCATACCGCCGGTTTGCGGCGCGTTCATTCCGCCTGCCATCGGCATGTGCGCGTTGCCGTCAAGAGTGATGTCCACTTTCGAATATGATATTTCCGGCGAATTCGCAGGCTCGCTTCGCAGATAAAACAGATATACGTTTCCGGACCTTCCCGTAACGATAAGGTTGGTGTCGGAACCCTGATTGGACGGTTCGGGCGTAAGCATTATGGTGCGTCCGCCGCCTTGAAGTTCGGCTTGGAACAAGCCTGTATTGCCGACGGTCGCGTCTTCGACAACTTCGCCCATGGGAAGATTAATCATCGTGACCATGCCGCTTCGAAGCCTTATCGGCATGACGGTTCCGGGCGACCAGGTAAGCTGTGCAAAACCGGGGCGGGCAGAGCCCGGCGCCATGTTCGCGTTCGGATTGTTCCATGCGGTTTGAACGTTGGCGCGCGCATCAGGCGCAAAAAGCGCCAAACACAAAACAGACAGCATAATTTTTTTCATGAGCATCTTCCTTTCCTTACCTTCTTATCAAGAAATCGAATTGGTCAAGCGGGTCGCGGCGACCGGCTTCTACGCGGTACTCTGACACGATAAGACCAAGCGGATTTTCCAACCGGTCGAACCATCTTATCGCCGGCTGAAATTCGATTCCTATGACGATTGTATAATCTTCCGGGTCGGTCTGTCCAGTATTATCGGCGCAAAAATAGCGAAAACTTACGCGGTGTTCCGACAATTGTCTTTCGTCGTTTTGGGCGGCAATGCGATATGGCTGGATAGGTCTTGTGAATTCAACCCGGCACCGCCATCCGGTATCTTCGTCCGCGTTCATTATCGCAATCCACATGCTTGTGTCCATGAAGTCCGCAAAGACCGCGTTGCTTGACCAAAGATTGACAAGTCCGCCGGGTCCGCGACCCCACCGCGTGTGCATTGCAGAGATAGCGGGGACAATTTCATTCCGCATCCGGATGTATTCTTTGATGAAATTTTCCTTGTAAATTCCGATGTTTGATTCCGAAACGGAAAACGATTCAAGACGAACGACCGTGTTTTCGCGAAGCTGGGTGGTAAGGAAGAAAACCTGGGTCCTGTGAAGCGGCATAAGATTGGCCAAAGTCACGGCCAAAACAATCGTCGTCGCAAGAGCGCCCGCGAAAACAAAAGTTATGATTCTTGACATTAATGCCGGCGGTTCGATGGTCTTCATTTTCTCCTTTTCCCCCTCTGCAGTGGGCATATTAGAAGAAAAACAAAGGGCGGTGCAAGGGAAAAATGGTGGCTGGTGCCGGTGGTTGGCGGTTCGTAATATTTATCAGTCACCAGCCACCATTTTTCCCTTGCATCACTTGCCGAAAATACAGTACACTGCACTCCACTTTCCGCTTGATTTTACGAAATAGTGTGGTATCGTACGCGGGCATCACGGGGTATATTAGATGTGGAATCAAGTAAAAACAATGGAATAGGGGCGTAGTTCAACGGTAGAATAGAGGTCTCCAAAACCTTTGGTGAGGGTTCGATTCCTTCCGCCCCTGCCACAAATTTTCGCGGATGAGCGCAAAGCGCGAATCCCCCGAAAATTGAGTGCCACCCGTAGCCTTGGCGAAGGTTGGCCAAAAACGAGACAGATAACATGAAAAAAGCATTCGAATACATCAAAGCGGTCCGTCTTGAATGGTTCAAAATAGTGTGGCCATCGCGCGAAGCGACCGTCCGCGCCACCATCATGATATTCATATTCGCAGGATTGGTATCGTTGTTCCTGTTTTTTATCGACAGCATATTGAATTGGTTGGTCGGAATGATATTTTGAGGCACCGGGCACTAGGCGTTAGGCACTAGTGTCCGGTGCAGAGATGAAAAATAGTGCCTAGTGCCCAGTGCCTAGTGCCTGCGAAGCAAAGCGAGCAAAAAATGAACTGGTACATCGTCAATGTTCACACGGGATGCGAAAACAAGGTCGCAAAAGAGCTGCGCGAAAAAATCGACGCGGCCAAACTTAATCCTTTGTTTGGCGAAATACTTGTCCCCACGCGCGAAATCACGGAAATCAAAGCCGGCAAGCGCGTCAAGACGGAAAAGAAATTTTTCCCGGGATACATTGTCGTCCAGATGACGATGACCGATGAAACATTCTCGCTTGTGAAATTAATGCCACAGGTCGTCATGTTCCTTGGCCAGAAAAACAAACCGGTTCCGATTTCCGAAACGGAAGCGCGCCGCCTTATGAAACAAATAGAAGAAGGCCCGGCATTATCGGATGCCGAATACGAAGTCGGACAGGAAATACACATCATCGACGGACCGTTTGCGAATTTTAACGGCATCGCGTCCGAAGTCGACAATATAAAACAAAAAATGACCGTCACGGTTTTGGTATTCGGGCGGGAAACATCGGTCGGATTGGATTTCAGTCAGGTCGAAAAAGTTTAGGCGCGAAGCCCGCCCAACAAAATCGCAGATTTTGTTGGGACCCGGGGGCGCGCCGAGGCGCCAGGCACCGGGCACCGGTGAAAGCGCCGAAAGACGTGGTAGATACGCCAATGTCGCACCACAAACTCTAACTGCTGGATAACTAGTGCCTAGTGCCCGGCGCCTACAACGGAGTTGTAAAATGGCAAAAAAAGAAGTAAAGGGATACGTCAAACTTGTCGTTCCCGCAAAACAGGCAAACCCTGCGCCGCCTATTGGTCCCGCGCTTGGTGCCAATGGCGTGAATATTGCCGAATTCTGTAAACAATTCAACGACGCGACCGCGAACAAAGAACCGGGAATGCCAATTCCGGTTGTCATCACCGTCTATACCGACCGTTCGTTCGAATTCATAATGAAATTGCCGCCGGTGTCTTTCTATATAAAGAAAGCGTTGGGCGCGAAATCCGGGTCAAAAAAAGCCGGCCGCGAATTTATCGGAACGCTTACCGAAGCGGAGATTCGCAAAATCGCCGAAGAAAAAATGCCGGACCTTAATACTGAATCTGTCGAGGCTGCAATGAAAACCGTCGCCGGGCAATGCCTTTCCATGGGCGTAAAGGTGGAGGGTTAAATCATGAAAATTACAAAAAGAATGAAAACTTGGGCCGCGCTTGATTTGGATAAAACCTATGCGCTGGCCGATGCTGTTGAAATCTTGCGCGGATACGCGTCCAAAAAGTTTGACGAGACGTTGGAAATTGCCGTCCGTCTTGGCGTTGATGTTACAAAGGCCGACCAGAATATCCGCCTTATGCTGTCTTTGCCGAACGGCACGGGCAAGACGGCGCGCGTTGCGGTCGTAACGGTCGACAAAGCGGACGAAGCAAAAAAAGCCGGCGCGGATGTCATCGGCGGTGAAGAGCTTATCGATAAAATCGCCGGTGGATTTTTGGAATTCGACCGCGTTATCGCGTCGCCCGACATGATGCCTAAAATGGCGAAAGTCGCGCGGGTATTGGGGCCCAAGGGAATCATGCCGAATCCGAAACTTGGCACAGTGACCAACAATATCGCCGATGCGGTCAAGACCGCCAAAGCGGGCCAGGTTGAACTTCGCGCCGAAAAAAAGGGCATCGTGCATGCCGGCGCGGGCAAACTTTCGTTCGCGACGAACAAGTTGGTTGAAAATTGCGAAGCCATAGTCGACGCTTTGAAAAAAGCGAAACCGTCCGCATCAAAAGGTCAATATCTTTTGGGCATATCCGTGTCGACAACGCAAGGTCCGGGGTTGAGGGTAACGATATAATCGTGTTGGTGGCGGTATTTAGTCACGGGCCACCAGCACCAGCCACCAACGCCACAAAATTCTTGTCCAAGACTGATGGTGTCGAAAGACTTAATCTCCATCATAGACAAAAGAGATAATCTCTTTTGGGACACAGAAGAGAGCCCCATCGCGCCAAAGTCCAAAGGACGAAGGCGGATGGAAAAATAACAAAACAAGAAAGGCACAGAGATGAAAAGAAACCAAAAATCTGATTTGATTTCATCGCTGCATACCCTTTTGAAAGATGCAGGCGGCGTGTTTGTCATCGAAAATCAAGGACTGACCGTAAAACAGTTCGAAGACCTTCGCAAACAATTAAAACCGTCCGTATCAGTGTTCAAAGTCATCAAAAACCGTTTGTTCAAACTGGCTGTCAAAGACACCGGTTTTGCAGACGTTGAAGACATGATGAAACGTCCGACCGCGGTTGCAATCGCGACCGACCCGTTGGCCGTTACAAAGGTCTTGGCAAAGTTTGCCGAAGCCAATCCGAAACTGTCGATTATCGGCGGAAAAATGGACGGCGGCCTTTTGGACACAAAAGGGGTAGAGCAATTATCCAAACTGCCTTCTCTGCTTGAAATCCGCGGTACTATCGCGCGCATCCTGGTCGAACCGGGCGCAAGATTGGCACGGGTCAGTGCAGAGTATGGTAAGAAGAATTAATCGTGTTGGTGGCTGGTGCTGGTGGCGGGTATTTAGCCACGAATCACCAGCACAAGCCACCAGCCACACCGAACAAAGAGAGGTAAAAAAATGGCTGATATAAAAAAAATAGTAGACGAACTGTCAAAACTTTCCGTTCTGGAAGCGGTTGAATTGTCCAAAGCTTTGGAAGAAGCGTGGGGCGTGTCCGCTGCTGCCGCTGTGGCTGTTGCCGCGGGACCGGCCGCCGCCGCCGCCGAAGAAAAGACGGAATTCGACGTTATCTTGGCCGACGCCGGGGCGAACAAGCTTGGCGTTATCAAGGTTGTGAAAGACGCGACGGGACTTGGGCTTGGCGAAGCGAAAGCGTTCGTCGAATCCGCACCCAAAGCGGTGAAAGAAGGCGTATCGAAAGAAGAGGCGGACGCATTGAAAGCAAAACTTGAAGAAGCAGGCGCGAAGGTTGAAGTGAAATAGTGGCTGGTGACCCGTGCTGGTGGCTGGTGGTGTGGATTTGTGGGAATAATTTTCACAATGACAAAACCACGAACCACCGGCCGCCACCAGCCAACCACCACATCAACCAACGGCCGCGAAATTGAAAAAACTGTATAACGATTTGTAACAAAAATAATAAAACCCGCGCGGGATTCCCGGCCGGGGTTTTGTCGCATCCGGGACGGTTTTGATTATTGGTTTGTGTAGGGGCAAATATCATTTGCCCAAGAAGCAATAGGCAAAACCAAAACAAAAGATAAAAATGATTTTTACAAAAACGGTGAGTTGTAAAAATTATTCATAAAAAGTCAGGGACATCACCGTAAGCAACAAGCGCCTGGTGCCTAGAACCCAGAGCCTGTTTGCGACGAAGGAGCAAAACAAAATGGCAATAATTCAGAAACTTCGCAAAACATTCGGAAAAAGCTTTTTGCAGACGCCGCTGGCCGACCTTGTCGAAATACAATATGATTCGTACCGCGATTTTTTGCAAGCGGATGTCGAGCCGTCGCAACGCAAGAACATCGGTCTTCAGAATGTGTTCAAATCAATGTTCCCGATACGCGATTATGCCGGCGTCGCGGACCTTGAATTCGTGGAATACACGCTTGACAAGCCGCAATATAATGTAAAGGAATGCGTGCTTCGCAACATGACGTACGGCGCGCGGTTGAAACTTAAATTACGCCTTGTTCTTTGGGATATTGCCGAAAACGGCAAAAAAACTTTGCGCGATATTAAAGAACAGGAAATATTCATGGGCGACATACCGCTTATGACCGACCGCGGAACATTCATAGCAAGCGGAGTCGAACGCGTCGTCGTGTCGCAAATGCACCGCGCCCAGGGCGTCGTGTTCGGCGTGACGAAAGAATCGAAGATTTCGGGCAATCCGACCACATACACCGCGCGCATCATTCCGGAACGCGGGTCGTGGATTGATTTCGAAGAATCCAAAGGCATCGTGTATGTCCGCATCGACCGCCGCCGCAAGATTCCGGCGACGACTTTGCTTCGCTGTCTGCCGACTGCGGCGGACGAAAAAAGATGGGTGGGCGATATGCGCCGCGCGTCGGTTCAAGGTATGACGGACGCCGAAATACTTGGCGCGTTTTATAAAAAAATCCCGTTCTCGTTCGACGGCAAGTTATGGATTGGCGATATTTCATCGTACAAAGATTTGGGCACGTATCGCGTTAATTACGACGTGCTTGACCCAAAGACCAAAAAAGCCCTTGCCGCAAAGGGTGAAAGATTGAACGCAAAGAAAATCGAAAAAATCGCCGCGCAATCGAAAGCGTTCGGAATCACACAGGAACAGATGGTCGCGGAATATCTGTTCGACCCGGTTATGCGGGGCGAAGAAATCCTGTATCCCGCCGGGACCGAAATCACCGAAGAAGTTCTTGCCGACTTTGAAAAGCTTGGCATCAAAAACATCACCATCGCGTCCATCGACAACATGGCGTACGGCGCCCATATGCGCAACACGCTTGTCGCCGATAAAACCGCAACGCGCGAGGAAGCGCTTATCGAAGTCTATAACGTCATCCGCCCGGGCGAACGTCCGACGGTCGAAGCCGCGACGAACCTGTTCGTGCATCAGGGGTTCGACCCGACTTATTACGACCTGTCCGCGGTCGGTCGTTTCAAGATGAACAAGCGCCTTAAAATCGAATCCGGAAAACGTCCGGAAGACGAACGCGTGCTTACCAAACAAGACGTCATCGCGACTTTGCAGACGCTTGCCAATATCATCGACAACAAGGATATTGTCGACGATATCGACAATCTTTCAAACCGCCGCGTCCGCGTTGTCGGCGAATTGTTGGAACAACAGTTCCGTATCGGAATGGTCCGCATCGAACGCCTTGTGCGCGAAAACTTGTCCAGTCCGAACATCGTCAATATGAAGCCGCAGGACACCATAAACGCAAAGCCGATGATGGCGCTTATTTCCGAATTCTTCGGAACGTCGCCGCTGTCGCAATTTATGGACGCGTACAACCCGCTTGCCGAATTAGAACACAAGCGCCGCGTGTCCGCGCTTGGCCCCGGCGGACTTAACCGCGACCGCGCCGGCATCGACGTTCGCGACGTTCATCCGACCCATTACGGCCGCCTTTGTCCGGTGCATACGCCCGAAGGTCCGAATATCGGGCTTATCACGCAATTGTCGTCTTATGCGCGCGTCAATCCGTACGGATTTATCGAAACGCCGTATTATGTCGTGAAGAACAGCAAAATCACGGAGGATATAGTCTATCTTACCGCGGATGAAGAAGTCGGTCACAAAATCGCCCAGGGCAACACCCCGACAACGTCCGCCGGAACGCTTTCCGAAGAAATGGTCACCGCCCGCGTCGACGGCGAATTCACGGTGATACCGCGCGAAGAAGTGACTCTTATCGACGTCGCGCCGCGCCAGATTGTATCAATTGCGACCGGGCTTATCCCGTTTGTCGAAAACGACGACGCAAGCCGCGCGCTTATGGGTTCCAATATGCAGCGACAGGGTGTGCCGCTTCTGCGCGCCGAAGCGCCCATTATCGGAACCGGCATCGAACGCGAAGTCGCGCGCGATTCGCGCAGCGTGAAAATCGCAAGGCATTCGGGCGTCGTCGAATCCGTCGACGCAAACCGCATTGTGGTGAAACGCATGAATTCCCGCAACGTCGTATCGGGTGTCGATGTGTACAATCTTGAAAAATTCGGCCGCTCGAATTCCGAAACGCTTATTCATCAAAAACCGCTTGTCAAAGTGGGTGACCGCGTGCATGCCGGCGACATCATCGCCGACGGCGCGTCGACAAGTTACGGCGAAGTCGCGCTTGGCAAGAACGTCATGGTCGCGTTCGTGCCGTGGCGCGGATATAACTATGAAGACTCTATCGTGATTTCGGAACGCATTTCACAGGGCGACGTTTTCACGTCCATCAAAATCGTCGAAAAGGAATTCAAGGTCCGCGATACCCAATTGGGGCCGGAATCATTCACGCGCGATATTCCGAACGTGTCCGAAGAGGCTCTTAAAAACCTGGACGAATCCGGAATCATATATATCGGCGCGCACGTGAAACAGGGCGACATACTTGTCGGCCGCGTAAGCCCGAAATCCGAAACCCTGCTTACACCGGAAGAATCGCTTCTTCGCAATATCTTCGGCGAAAAGGCGCTTTCGGTTAAAGACACATCGCTTCGCGTCGGGCCCAACGAAGAAGGCGTCGTCATCGGCGTCAACGTCCTTACCCGCCACGGTGTCAAAAAAGACGAACGCACGCAGTTAATCGAGCTTCAAAAAATAGACGCCATCAATAAAAACCGCGAAGAAGAAACCGCCATCATGGAGCGCGGATTCGCTCATCAGGTTTTCCAATTGGCAGAGGGACAGGTTATAACAAACGGCACCGGTTCGATAAAACCGTTTATCGGAAAAAAGCTTTCCGAAGAAATCGCCGAAGCAATCCGCCCGGCCGATGTCAAAAAACTTGTCCTGAAAAACGCAGAGGTTCAGGCGAAAATCGACGAAATCCGCGACGGACATCTGTTCATCCTTAAAGAACTTAACGACAAAGCCGACCACGGAATCAACAAAGTTCGCGAAAGCAATTCGCTTAACGCGGGCGTGCTGAAAGAGGTAAAGGTATATATCGCCCACAAGATGAAATTACAGCCGGGCGACAAAATGGCCGGCCGCCACGGAAACAAAGGCATCGTGTCAAAGGTTGTTCCAATCGAAGACATGCCGCACATGGAAGACGGAACGCCGGTCGACATCGTTCTTAACCCGCTTGGCGTGCCGTCGCGTATGAATGTGGGTCAGATTTTGGAAGTCCACCTTGGCGCCGCCGCGCGCGAATTGGGGCACCAGATTGGCCGGACGCTGGACGAAATTAAAAACAAGCGCGCCGTGACCGACGACCTTCGCACGCAGATGTCCAAGATATACGGCAAAGACATCGCGGGCGCCCTTGAAAAAATGACCGACACGGATGTCCGCGCGGCCGCGGCGCTTGTCCGCGACGGCGTGCCGATGGCGTCGCCCACATTCGACGGCGCGACCATCGACGACGTAAGCAAGATGCTTAAAATGGCAAAGCTTCCCGAAACGGGTCAGGTTACGCTTATCGACGGAATGACGGGCGAACCTTTCAGACGTCCCGTGACGGTCGGTATCATGCACATGCTTAAACTGCATCACTTTGTGGACGAAAAAATCCACGCGCGTTCCGTCGGGTCGTATTCGCTTGTCACACAGCAGCCGCTGTCCGGAAAAGCGCACAACGGCGGCCAGCGTTTCGGCGAAATGGAAGTCTGGGCGTTGGAAGCGCACGGCGCGGCGCATCTTCTTAAAGAAATGCTTACCGTCAAATCCGACGACATCACGGGTCGCAACAAAATGTACGAAGCCGTGATTTCCGGCAGCACCGACATACAGACCGGAACGCCCGAAGCGTTCAACGTCTTTATGCGCGAATTGCGCGGTCTTGGCCTTGCCATGACGCCGAAGAAAATCGATTAGTGGTTGGTGCCGGTGACCGGTGGCTGGTATAAAGTCACAAGTCACCGGCACAAGCCACCAGCCACTATACAAGGAGTAAACAATGAATATGCTTCAGAAAATTTTCGGACAGATTGAAACCAAGGAACAGTTCGACGCGCTGCAGATAAAAATCGCATCGCCCGAAGAAATCCTGTCGTGGTCGTTCGGCGAAGTCAAAAAGCCCGAAACAATCAATTACCATTCCATGAAACCGGAATCGGACGGACTGTTCTGTCAGGTGACATTCGGGCCAAGCAAGGATTACGAATGCGCGTGCGGAAAATACAAACGCATAAAATTCCGCGGCGTCGTTTGCGAACGCTGTGGCGTCGAAGTCGGCGCATCCGCCGTGCGCCGCGAACGCATGGGTCATATCAAGCTTGCCACGCCCGTATCGCACACATGGTTCCTGCGCGAAGGAAAGATTGCGACCCTTCTGAACAATCTGCCGCAGAAAAAGCTTGAACAGGTTATTTATTACGACGCCTATATCGTGACGGAGCCGGGTCTTACCAACCTTAAACTGTTCGACGTAATCAGCGAAGACGAATATCAGGCCGCTTTGGAAGAACACGGGCCGGACGCGTTCCGCGTCGGCATCGGCGCAGAGGGCGTGCGCGAAGTCATCGCGAATATGGACATGGGCGACGAACGCACCCGCTTGCGCGCCGAACTTACCGAAACGAAATCCGAAGCAAAGCGCAAGGGAATCGTAAAGCATTTGAAATTGGTCGAATCGTTCATGGATTCCAAGACGGAACCCGCGTGGATGCTTCCCGACGTATTGCCGGTTATCCCGCCTGATATGCGTCCTTTGGTCACTCTTGATGCGGGCCATGTCGCGGCATCCGACCTTAACGATTTGTACCGCCGCGTCATCATCCGCAACAACCGTTTGAAAAAGCTTGCCGACCTTCACGCGCCGGAAATCATCATCCGCAACGAAAAAAGAATGCTTCAAGAAGCGGTCGACGCGCTGTTCGACAACGGGCACAAAACGCGTCCGCTTGTTTCGCAAAACCGCCGGCCTTTGAAATCGCTGTCGGATTCCTTGATTGGAAAAACCGGACGGTTCCGTCAGAATCTTCTTGGCAAACGCGTCGATTATTCCGGCCGCTCTGTAATCGTGTCGGGCCCGACGCTTAAATTGCACCAGGTTGGCCTTCCGAAAATGATGGCGCTTGAACTGTTCAAGCCGTTCGTGTTCGCACGCCTTCTTGCCGGCGATTACGCCAACACATTAAAGACCGCAAGAAAAATGGTCGAAGCGGGCGAAGACATCGTTTGGGAAATCCTTGGCGAAGTCGTGCACCAGCATCCGGTACTGTTAAACCGCGCGCCGACGCTTCACCGTCTTTCCGTTCTTGCGTTCGACCCGGTCCTTATCGAAGGGAAGGCCATCCGTCTGCACCCGCTTGTGTGCCAGGGTTTCAACGCCGACTTTGACGGCGACCAGATGTCCGTGCACGTCCCGATTTCGTTGGAAGCGCAATTGGAAGCGCGCACATTGATGCTTGCGTCCAATAACGTTCTGTCGCCCGCATCCGGAAAACCGGTCATCGTGCCGTCACAGGACATGGTGCTTGGCGTGTATTACCTTTCGCTTATGGAAGGCGAGCACGAGGACAATTCGCCGCGCTTTGCGAATATGGATGAAATCAAACTTGCGCTGCATAACCGGGCCATCCGGCTTCACGAACCGATTGTCGCGCGCTGGAGCGGCGCGGACGGCACCGTTACCGTAAAGACCACCGCGGGCCGCATGATGCTTGGCGAACTTTTGCCGAAAAAACCGGGCATTGCGTTCGACCTTGTCAACAAGCCGATGGGACGTCCGCAAATCGAGCAACTTATGGAAGCGGTTTACGAACATTGCGGGGACAAGGATATGATTATCCTTTCCGACGGCCTTAAAGACACCGGATTCGAACAGGCCGCGCGCAGCGGAATATCCATCGGATTCGCCGACATCGTGATTCCGGAAGAAAAGCAAAAGATGATAGCGGACGGCGAAAAGCACGTCGAAGAAATCGAATCACAGTACCAGAACGGACTTATATCGCACGGCGAACGGTATAACAAAATCACCGACATGTGGCAGCGGGTCACCGATAAACTTGGCGAACTTGCATTTACAAACATGCGCAAACTTAACGGCTTTTATTGGAACAGCATCATAATGATGGCCGACTCCGGCGCCCGCGGTTCTCCCGCCCAGATACGCCAGCTTGCCGGAATGCGCGGCGTTATGCAAAAGCCGTCCGGCGATTTGATTGAAGTTCCGATTATATCGAACTTTAAAGAAGGCCTTACCATGGCGGAATACTTTACGTCGACGCACGGTTCGCGCAAAGGCCTTGCCGACACCGCGCTTAAGACCGCCGAAGCGGGATACCTTACCCGGCGTCTTGTATCGCTTGCCCACAACACGGTCATCACCGAACACGATTGCGGGACAAAGGAATTTGTCGCCATGATGCCGATTTATAACGGAAGCGTTCTTTCCGTATCGCTTGGAAGCGTGATATTGGGCCGCACCGCCGCCAAAGACATCATACATCCGATTACCGGCAAAGTAATTGTCGCGACCAATGATATCGTGACAAAGGTTCTTGCAAAAGAAATCGACGCGGCGGGTGTGCCGTCCGCGGATATTCGCAGCGTCCTTACATGCCAGTCCGACGGACTTTGCGCGAAATGTTACGGAATGGACTTGTCGCGGTCCGCCCTTGTCCATGTCGGCGAAGCCGTCGGCGTTATCGCGGGACAGGCAATCGGCGAACCGGGAACCCAGTTGACGCTTCGTACCTTCCACGTTGGCGGAATTGCGACGGGCGGCGCGGCGGCCGGGCACTTTATCGAAACGCACGCCGCGGGCACTGTCAAACTTGACGGCGTTCATACTATACAAAACAGCGCGGGCCGCATCGTCGTCTTGTCGCGCAACGGAAAGATTTCCGTCGTCGACAAAAAGGGCAAGGAACTGTTTACGCAAAAACTTCCATATGCGTCCATGCTGCTTGCAAATGATGGCGCGGAAGTTGAAAAGGGTGCCAAGCTTGCCGAATGGGACCCGTATTCCAACACCATACTTGCGGAAAAATCCGGCCGGGTAAAGTTCAACGACTTAATCGAAAACGTGTCGTATTCCGAAGATATGGACGCGACGACCGGAATCACAACGCGCAAGGTCGCCAATTGGAAATCCGCGACAAAGAAATCGTTGTCGCCGTCCGTATCGCTTGTCGGCGAAAACGGCGAAGTGATTTCGCTTGGCGGAAAAAAGGTTGCGGAATACATGCTTCCCATGTATGCGATTCTTTCGGTGGCCGACGGCCAGGATGTTCACGCAGGCGACGTGCTTGCGCGTATACCGGTCGATGTCAAAAAGACGGGCGACATTACCGGGGGACTTCCACGCGTCAACGAATTGCTTGAAGTTCGGCGCAGCTCCCGCCCCGCCATACTTGCCGAAGTCGACGGTGAAATCGAAATCGAAGACGAAGGCAAATCGAAAATCATCGTGCGCATAATTCCGGCGGACGGGACAATGCCGGTCGAATACGCGATTGCAAAAGGCGTCAATCTTCTTGTCCGCGCGGGCGACATCGTGAAAAAAGCAGACCAGATTGTCGACGGCGACCCGGTGCCGCAGGACATCCTTCGCATACTTGGCCAAAAAGCGTTGGCGCAATTTATGGTGGAACAGATTCAACAGGTTTACAGACTTCAGGGCGTGACGATTAACAACAAGCACGTTGAAATCCTTATCCGCGAAATGACGCGCCGCGTCGAAATCGTAAATCCGGGCGATACCGTGTTCCTTACCGGCAACGTCATAGACCGCGTCGTGTTCGAAGAAGAAAACGAACGCGTGATAAAAGACGGCGGTCGCCCGGCCGAAGCGTCGCGCATTCTTGTCGGACTTACGCGCGCATCGCTTACGTCGCGTTCGTTCATATCCAACGCGTCGTTCCAACAGACGACAAAGGTCTTGGTGGATGCGGCGATTGGCGGGTCTACGGACAAATTGGTCGGCATTAACGAAAACCTTATGGTTGGCCGCCTTATCCCCGTCGGAACCGGCGCATACGTGCGGCGGGTTCGCGAAATCGCGAAAGAAGAAGAAAAGGCCGAACGCCTGCTTGCGGAGAACGCCGGCGGCGAACAGCAGATGCTTGCTATCTAATAACTAACAGCTGACAGCTAACAACCAGGGCGCTAAGAATAAACAACTGTGAGCGAAGCGAACGCAACAGTTGTTAGCTGTTGGTTCATTTGCGAACGGAGAGAGCAAATGAAAACCCCCGCCATATTTTTCGACATCGACGGCGTGACGACAAAAAAGTTTGCGACGCCAAATTGGGATTGCTTTGGCGAACCGAACGAACATATGGTGCGCGTAATCAAATCATTGGCGCGCGATTTCACAATCGTATTCATCACCGGCCGGTGGGCCGCGGGAAGCGACAAAGTTGCGGCGCATATAAAATCATTCCTGCCTGATATTGATTGTGAAATATTCTGCAAGCCGCGGGATTATCCGGGCACGACGGCGGAATACAAACTTGCCACGGTAAAGGAATTAGAGGGAAAAGGTTATGAATTCTTTATGGGATTCGACGACCATTCCGCCGTGGTCGGATTGCTGCACAACCACGGAATGCCCGTCGCGCATGTGATAGGCAACCCGCATGATTAAGAAATCTCCTTGCTTTAATTTACTTTTTTGCCTATGGTGAACCCCGTGGAGAGAGGCAGCAAAAAAGGAATTGCAATGTCTCAAACATTCAATAAGTGCATAGCTCGCATGAAGGGCGAATTTGTCCAAGGCCTTATCGACAACAATATGCTTTTGATAGCGCCCGACCCCAAAAAATTACAAACGAAAGAAACATCGGGCCCGGCGGATGAAAATTTTTGGTTCACGCTGAAAAGCGGGGCAAAGTCTCCGTTGTTTTGGAGCATCCAAACCATCCAGGACAATCCGTGCTTGTGGTATCTTGCCGTGTCGTTGCTGGTAAACAGAATACAAGAATTGGGTCTGGAATTCGACAAAGTTGCCGGCGTGCCCGAAGGAATGACGGCGACCGCGGCGGTTGTCGGATATGAATTCGGCAAAGGTGTCCTGACAATCAGAAAACAGGAAAAAAGCCATGGCCAGGGCGGAATGATTGTCGGAAACTTGAAGCCGGAAGACAGGGTGCTTGTCCTTGAAGACGTTGCGACAACCGGCTTGTCCATATTAAGCGAAGCCGCGCTGAAACTGCAGAAACTTTCAGGGGCCAAAAATGTCAAGGACGCCGTCGTTCTGTTGGACCGCCAGCAGGGCGCGACCGAAAATCTGGCCGCCGGATGGCATATCACCGCGGACAAGGATTCCGGTCATGCAGTGGTAATGAACAATGACGGCCCCCATCCCGTGCGCCTGCATTCAGTCCTTACCCAAAGCGAAGCGATTAAATACTGGAACCCGACAACACCGCATCACAAGGCGATGAAACCGATTATCGAAAAATATCTGGCACAAAATACAAAATAAAAAGGAACAATCATGAATCCGTATGAAAAAATCATAATCGCGCTTGATTATCCGGACGCGAAATCTGCGATGAAACTGATTCGCCGGCTTAAAGGCGTTCCGGTCAAATACAAAGTCGGCATGGAGCTGGGCACGGCGGCCGGCGTGCCGCAAATAGTAAAGGCAATCCAAAAAGCCGGCGGATACATATTCCTGGACCAGAAGTTCAAGGATATCGGAAACACGGTCAAGGGCGCTGCGCGCGCTGCGGCAGGCCTTGGCGTCGATATGTTCAATATTCATGCGACCATGAAGGTCGCGTCGCAGCAGGCCGCAATGGATGGCGCAAAGGAAGGCGCCGAGAAAAAAGGCTTGCCCATTCCGAAAGTCATCGGCGTGACGCTTTTGACCGATCATGACGGTAACGATTTGGATGAGCTGGGCATCGCCCATCATGGCATCGGTGCAGAGGCGCAAGTGATGAACTATGTCATGCGTTTGGGGTTTCTGATAAAGGAAGCGGGTCTGGACGGCGCCGTATGTTCGCCGAAAGAACTGCCGGCTATGCGTTATGTCCTGGGGCCGGACGCGACGATTGTCACACCCGGGATTCAGCCTGCGTTCATGGCTGCAAATGAACAAAAGCGCGTCACAACGCCGGCAGAAGCGATAGAAAACGGCGCATCGATGATGGTTATCGGCCGTGCGATTACCCAGGCCAAAAACCCGGTGGCGGCACTGGACATGATTGCGGAAGAAATCAATGACGCCATGCCGAGCTGGGGCAAAAATAAATTGTCTTCGCAAAGCCAGTTGGACATCAACAACCGGCTGGTAATCTGGGAAAGGAACAGACAGCGCTAAAAAAATCCCGCCCCCGGGGTGGGCCAAAGCGGGATTTTATTTTGTAGGGGCGCAATTATGCGCCCCTATTTATTTTCAAGTTTCAAATTCGGCCGGGCGGCGCGCAGGTTGGAAAGCGATTTCTCCTGGGCCGCTTTGAACGCGGTCGGTTCCCATATCTGGAAACTGTTTCCGCGGCCGACGAATATTGCGGTGTCGGTAATGCCGGCATGCTTTAATAAATCTTCCGGGACAATCACACGGCCGGTCACATCGAATTGCAACGGGCGGGCGTCTGCGAAAAGCATCGCGGACAAGTCGTCAAGTTCAGCGTCGAATACGCCCATCTGGTCCGTTGCGGCCGCCATCTTTTCCATACGGGACATGGACAACCCTTCGATACAGCCATTGGTAAAAGAACGGTAAAGAACGATTCCGGTGAATTTTTCAGAATTTACAGACGAACGAAACGGGGCAGGAATGGAAATTCGGCCCTTGGTATCCAGGCGATTTTCATAAGTGGAGAGAAACAATGACATTCGTGCCCCCGATTCGTTACTTCTTATTTATAGCAAAGGGTTTTGTGGTTGTCAATGACAATTTATAATTTTTTTATGGGATTTTATGGTCTGGGTGTGTAAATTTGAAAAAGGGCGAATAAAATTAAAATAGAATGAATTTTTTACTTGACTGCCGATTCGTTTTTTTACTAGACTTGGTGTATAGACAGGGAAAGAATTTGCAAAAGCCGCGGAAATCTGCGGAATATGCAGAAAAACAGCAAGTGATGAGTGTTATTGGTTAATGATTTAGTCTATACACAGTATATACAAACAAAAACCATTAATGTTTATCACTAAACGATAACACTAACTAAAAGGAGGAAGGAATGGCGAAAAACCTGAAAGAAATCATGGCCGCGCTTGACAAAGTCCTGACCACGACTGTCTGGGTCAATGCTGACCGCCAGATTGTGTCGCTGGCCGACGAACTTTGCATCGGCGCGGGAACGGCACCGCGCACCATCGAAGACCTGCCGCGCGCATCGCTTACCGGTGCGTATGTGTCTTTGCAGATTCGAAGCGATGATTTCACCGTTGCCGCGGAATCGCTTGATACCGCAAATCTTGCCGCCAAGGTAAAAGAAATGGTCTTTGCCGAAGCGAAAAAGATTATGGACGAAGCGGCGGGCAGCACATCCGAAAAAATCGCGATGGCCGCATAGTCGTGCTGGTGTTTGTGCTGGTGGCTTGTGGTTTGGATGTATGCAATATTTCCATAAACCCATACTACAAGTCACCGGCACGAACCACAAGCCACCAGTTTCCCGTTAAGGGAAGGAAGGGAGAACCCGTCATGTCGAAAGATGCGGCGGGTTTTTAATGTTGAATACTGAATGCTGAAAGATGAATTACTGCGTCAGTTATTTATGGTTGTCTACTATAGTAGACAAGATGTTTTACATATATTTGATTGCGGTGGTTATTAAAACT
>Ga0123353_10000706_pt1 | contig 40716 bp, 41 predicted proteins | sample TergutLab28metaG_3_FD_92763 | JGI IMG/M metagenome (GOLD analysis project Ga0123353, IMG submission 92763) | Labiotermes labralis P3 segment gut microbial communities from Petit-Saut dam, French Guiana - Lab288 P3 | ecosystem: Host-associated > Arthropoda: Insects > Digestive system > Gut ... | reverse complement strand
GTTTACGGCGTGGACTACCAGGGTATCTAATCCTGTTTGCTCCCCACGCTTTCGCGCCTCAGCGTCAATCTCGGTCCAGTTAGCCGCCTTCGCCACGGATATTCTTCCCAATATCTACGAATTTCACCTCTACACTGGGAATTCCACTAACCTCTACCGAATTCAAGTAAAACAGTCTTGAGTGCAGTTCCGGGGTTGAGCCCCGGGCTTTCACACCCAACTTATTAAACCGCCTACGCGCCCTTTACGCCCAGTAATTCCGAACAACGCTAGCCCCCTTCGTATTACCGCGGCTGCTGGCACGAAGTTAGCCGGAGCTTATTCTGTAGGTACCGTCATCATCGTCCCTACCAAAAGAATTTTACAACCCGAAGGCCTTCATCATTCACGCGGCATGGCTGGATCAGGGTTGCCCCCATTGTCCAATATTCCCCACTGCTGCCTCCCGTAGGAGTCTGGGCCGTGTCTCAGTCCCAGTGAGGCTGATCATCCTCTTAGACCAGCTATAGATCGTTGCCTTGGTGAGCTTTTACCTCACCAACTAGCTAATCCAACGCGGACCCTTCTTTCGGCGATAAATCTTTCCCCCGTAGGGCTTATCCGGTATTAGCATCAGTTTCCCAATGTTATTCCGAACCAAAAGGTAGGTTTCCACGCGTTACTCTCCCGTGCGCCACTGATGCATTGCTGCACCCGTTCGACTTGCATGTGTTAGGCCTGCCGCCAGCGTTCGTTCTGAGCCATGATCAAACTCTCAAGTTTGTCTAGCTTATTATTACAAGTTATTTCACTTGTTCAAATTACTCTTAGTATTGCTTTATTGCAATCTCTTGACTTTTAGGGTTCTCATTACTCTTGGATACAATACATTCATATCGTATCCGCAACGTTTATTATTGTTACCATTAATAAACATGTATTTTCTTGAAAGAAAATACAAGAACTTGTCGACAAGGATGCTTGTTAAGCAATCTGAAATCTTTTTAAAGCAGAATGACACAAAGAGTGTTCATTTACTTAGAAAAGGATTGTGACATCACCAGCTGCCAGCGTACCGTGAGATACTGCTGCAACCGCAAACTGCCGTCTTAGCATCCCTTCTCATCATATTCACAATTTCCAAGATCTTCGGAGGTGTTAGCCTCTTTTGTTCTTAAAGACAAAAAAAACGAACAAATCACCGTCCGATAAGTTCAACCTTATAGGTATCCTTATCGCAAAGGATTCGCTAGTTGTCAACAGAACTCACTTCAGTTGTTGTATAAAACATCTGACATGTTTACTAATACAGAATACATACTATCATGTCTATAAGAAAATTCAAAAAAATAAAATAAAATTTTCTTGACAAAAGGTTTTTTTGTAATTTTGCTGCGGCAAAGAATCGGTTTTAGCTGAAAAACGCATGATAATACAATATGTTAGTGTATTTTCTTAGTTATTTTTTCTATATCCGCACAAGCCTCGCTTGACGGATAGCTTACGAAAATATTTGTCTGCTTCTTTATAGAAGCTTTCACATGCGCATCTTTTCTTATTATTCCTTCTAATTTCAGCTTATATTTTAAAAAGGATTCAACTGATTTTCTTATTATATCGTATGTTTTTTCTCCTGCGGATTCATTTTCCGCCATATTCACTATGATTCTTATATCCAAGTTTTTATCTGTAAGCAGAGAAACTTTTATAAACGCATACGCATCTGTCAATGATGTAGGCTCATCATTTATAATAACATATTTCTTTTTTGCTGCTCCTGCCAATTGCCTCACTATTTTTTCAATGCCGGCTCCTAAATCTATGATTACTGAATCGTATTCTTTAGCTAACACTGATAATTCCGACAGTATCCTTTTCAACGCAGCAGATGAAAGCGAATTCAAATTCCCGCTTCCGGAACCTCCTGTTATTATATCAAACGATGCTTTTTTATCAGAAGGCAATTCATATTTATAAATTATATCTTTCAGGCTTTTTGATTCACGTATCACATATCCTAAATCTTTGTCCGGCGTGATTCCCAGTTGTACATCTACATTCGCCAGTCCCAAGTCTCCGTCAAGAAGCAGCACTTTCTTTCCCTGCATTGCCAGCGCATGACATGCGCTGATAGAAAACCATGTTTTGCCAACGCCTCCTTTGCCGCTTGCAACAGCTACAGCATTAGGTATTTCTTTTATCACTTCATTTTGCAACATCCGCTCACCTATGCTTTCCGTTTTTTTCATCTCTTCTCAATATAAAATCAGCAGCCGTTTCCGAACTCAAAATCTCCAGATTTTCCGTTACTTTTCTTGTGTCGCTGTACAGGCAGCACCCAAGCGGTGAAATCGCTGCCAGCTTTAAAAGATTTCCTCTGTGGCACAGTAAATCAACTCCTGTTATAATTACGCCCATAGCTCCTATATCCTGAAACTCGTAAATAATCTCTCTGGCTAACGATACGTCCATAAAAGCCGGTATCGTCAAAAACACATTCACAGTTTGTTCTGAATTTTTGATTGTCTCTATTAGACTCTTTATATATTTTTTTTCTGAAACATCGAAGATATTTATGCTGGGCGTGTCTATATAAAAAACTGAGTCATAAGGCATATTGGAATAGTTCATAATTAGCAAATCCTTCAATGCCTGAGCGTCATGTATCTTTATAAATTCAGTTTCCAATATATCTGTAAAAGTCTCCAGCTGCGCATTGCCTCCAGCCCGCTCCGTATCCATAGAAATCACTGTTACCGTACGCTCCACAAGCACAGCCTGCGTTGCCATTTTAGCTGCACACAAAGTTTTTCCGGATCCCATGGTTCCGACTATCATGCAGGGCGCATCAAAATCAAATGCCGCAAAATTCCCCATGCTCTCTGCAGCCTTACTCAAACAAACACGGGCATCATCGCTTACAGCTTGAGTCGCTATTGCAAGGAGCTGTTCCGAAAGTTCAAAAGGTACGTTTTCTCTGATAAGAGTCTCTGCCAGAACCTCTATGACATCAGAGCCTGTCTCCGAAGAGGGCAGGGGAGGCTTTTCTTTTTCCGTTGATACGGCACTCTCATCAATAGCGGCAGTGACTCTTACAGTGTTAGTGTTTTTATCTTCATGGGTAGCTACAATAATCGCATCTTCGCCGAGGACATGTTTTACCTCGGTTATAGCCTCGGATAGAGTAGGGGCATAAAATGACTTTAATCTCATATTTGACCCACAGTTTTAATCTTTGCTTTAGGGTGAATTTCGTTTTGAGACAAAACTACAGTAGACGGTCTGAATCGTTCAATCACATTTCTTACGTATTGTCGTATCATAGGACTGGTAAGAAGTACAGGAACTTCTCCGTGTGCAATGTGCCTTTCATAAGTTTGCCGCACAGATGTGATGAACTGCTGGAGTTTGCTTGGCGCCATAGCAAGCGTCTTACCGTCTCCTTCACCTATTACGCTGGTTGCAAATTCTTGTTCCCATTCAGGAGACAGCGTGAGCAAGGGGATATAGCCCAGTTCATTTGTATTTGAATCTGAAATCTGTCTTGATAGACGGGAGCGCACATGTTCTGAGATAAGAGGCAGATTGCGTGTAATCGCAGTCGCTTCTGAAATGCCTTCAAGGATAGTAGGCAGATCTCTGATAGAAATTTTTTCCGACAGCAGCGTTTGAAGCACTCGCTGCAGTCCGCTGATTGTTATCTGATTGGGAATGACATCGGATACTAGTTTCTGATGGTCCGGTCCCAATTCATCTAGGAGTTTTTGCGTCTCGGAATAGGAAAGCAAATCAGCCATGTAGTCTTTTACTATCTCGGTAAGATGCGTAGTAACAACCGTAGGCGGATCTACTACAGTATATCCTTTAAACAAAGCGTCTTCTCTGTATGCCTGATCAATCCAAGTGGCAGGCAGTCCGAACGAAGGCTCGTGAGTATTCTCTCCCGGAATAGATATGGGCTGCCCCTTAGGATCCATAACAAGAAGCATTCCGGGTCTGAGGTCTCCGCGTCCTGCCTCTATCTCTTTTATTCTTATAGTATAGGCATTAGGAGGAAGCTGTAAATTATCCTGAATTCTTACCGCAGGCATTACAAAGCCCAGCTCTGCAGCAAGCTGTTTCCGGAGACCTTTTATTTGGTCTGTCAGCCGTTGTCCCGCCTCTGTGTTGACCATAGAGAGCAAAGCATACCCGAGTTCCAGCCGCACCATATCAATAGACAGCACCTTAGATATAGGATCATCTTGTACTGCTGCTGCTTTAAGCTGCTCCTGCTGTGCTCCGGCCTCTGTCAGAGCTTTTACTTTCATAGAGTTTGCTATGTACCAGCAGCCGAAACCGGAAATACCGCTGAGTACAGAGAACGGCAGAAACGGCATACCGGGCAGTAACGCCAGTAAAAACAGCATTGCGGAGCTAAGTCCCAGAGCCATAGGATAGTTGCTCAACTGATGGAACATAGCCTTATCTGTAGAACCGTCAGAGTTAGATTTTGTGACTAAAATACCTGCGGCAACGGAAACCAGAAGAGCAGGCACCTGAGTAGCGAGACCGTCTCCGACCGTAAGCCTGACATAAGTATCGGCAGCCTCCAGTACCTGCATATCATGACGGAGTGTTCCGATTATAATACCGCCTACAATGTTGATTAGTGTTATTACTAACCCTGCTATGGCATCGCCGCGCACGAACTTTGCGGAACCGTCCATAGAGCCGAAAAAGTTGCTTTCACTTTCCAGCTCTTTTCTTCTTTGGCGCGCCTGATCCTCGTTGATTAAGCCGGAAGATAAATCCGCATCAATAGCCATTTGTTTGCCGGGCATAGCGTCAAGAGTAAACCTTGCCGCAACTTCGGCAATACGTCCGGCACCTTTAGTGATGACTACGAAATTGACTAAAGTCAGAATAGCGAAAACTATCACACCGATGATGAAGTCGCCGCTCATAACGAGTCCTGCAAATGCTTCAACAACATTTCCTGCCGCATGAGTTCCTTCGTTGCCTTTCGTCAGGATAAGCCTGGTAGTTCCCAAGTTTAAAGACAGTCTTATAAGAGTCGCTATCAGCAGAATAGTCGGAAAAGAGCTGAACTCTATGGATCTTCCTACGAACAGAACCGTCATTAAAATCAGAACGGATAATGTCAGAGATATAGACAATCCAATATCTATTAAAAAGGGAGGAACCGGAACGACCAGCACAGTCAGAATTGTAAGCAGTCCAATGCCAAGCCAAAGCTCTCCGCGCGAAAATATTCCGCTGAATATTTTCAAGAATAATGCAGCTGGGGGAATAGCCGCTGATTGTTCCAGAGTTTGCGCCATATTTTAAATTACCTTAATCTAATGAGCTTGCCGGAATAGGGATACCGTCACTACTGTACTGTCTTAACTTGTTTCTTAGCGTCCTTATAGAAATTCCCAATATGTTCGCCGCATGAGTTCTGTTTCCAAAGCAATGAGAAAGCGTATTGATTATCAAATCTTTTTCTACGTCCGCTACGGTTCTTCCCACCAGAGAAGCTTCCTGACGGCTGTTCGAATTTTCAGCCTCGGATATAATAATATTGCTTTCCTCTATCACATTCCCCTCGGACATCAGCACTGCTGCGTACATAGCGTTTTCCAGCTCCCGAACATTTCCTTTCCACTCATAGGACTCCAAAAGAATCTTGGCTCCGTTTGACAGAACCTTGTCCTCAAAACCGTTAGCCTTAGCATACTTCTGTATCATATGCTCAGATATAGGAATAATATCTTCTCTTCTTTCTCTGAGAGGAGGCAGCCTCAATTTTATAACGTTAAGCCTAAAGTACAAATCTTCTCTGAACTTGCCGGCTTTGACTTCGCTTTCCAAATTCCTGTTGGAGGTTGCGATCAGCCGCACATCTACTTTTACAGGAGAAGAACCTCCGATTCTATCAATCTCTCTTTCCTGAATTGCGCGCAGCAGCTTTGCCTGCAGTTTCAAGTCCATCTCGCTTATCTCGTCCAGCAGCAGCGTTCCGTTGTTCGCCTCTTCGAATTTTCCAATTCTTTTTGCGACTGCTCCGGTAAAAGCTCCTTTCTCATGCCCGAACAATTCGGACTCTATCAAATTTTCAGGTATTGCCGCACAGTTCACTGATACAAAATTGTTCACAGCTCTTTTGCTCTTCTTATGAATCTGTCTGGCAATCACTTCTTTTCCGGTTCCGCTTTCTCCTGTTATAAGAACAGTCGCATTGCTGGGGCTGACCTTAGCAATCAAATGCAAAATAGGCTGCATAGCAGCGGAATTCGCTATAAACGTACTGTCTTCTTCGCACGCCGCTTCCAATACTGCCGCTATCATATCTGCATCAGGAGGCAGCGGAATGAACTCTTTCGCTCCGGCTTTAATAGCGGCAACCGCCTGTTCCGATGTAACTCCGATTCCGCACGCTACAACAGGTACGGTAATTCTTTCTGTTAAGAGACTGTTGATAAACGCCGCTATATCGTAGATTACTTCGCACATGATGAGGTCGGCGCTCTGACCGCTCCTCAGAGCCTCAAGAGCCATATCCGTAGTATCCACGTGCGCTACCTTTGCTCCTTTCTTAGCAGCTATGCGCCCCGCGGTTCCCAGCGGACCTGATAAATTTCCTATTATTAAAAGCCGCATTTTAATACCTCAATAACAGTTACGCAGCCTTGTCTGATTTAATTATCTCAGTCATTGTAATTCCCAGCTTGTCTTCTACGATTACTACTTCACCTCTGGCGACTAATCTGTTGTTGACATAAATATCTATTGCTTCACCGACTTTTCTGTCCAGCTCTATCACTGCGCCTCTGCCCAGCTTCAGCAAGTGGCTCACCTGCATCTCTGCTTTGCCAAGCACGGCAGTAACCTCTACAGGTATGCTGTACACGGCATCCAAATCATTAGTCGTTGCCTGCGCAGCGTCTTTCTGCTCTGCGGTAGGAGCTGTTTCAAGCTCTGTAAGAGTCAATGCATCTTCTTTGTTTTCATCATCACTGGGCGCCATTTTTTATCTCCTAAGTTATGTAGCGGGGGTTACTATTTTATCTATTTCATTCAAAGTATTTTGTATATTTTTTTCAACTCCTCCTTCAGTCCATTCAACAAGACAATCTCCTTGCTGTATCTTATTGTCTGTTATAACTATCAGCTTGCCATGAAAAGCCTGCTCCTCTGCCATTGCTTGCAGCTTATCGTTCAAAACCTCAAAATCCGCCGCATTCAATTTTACGACAACCCGCGGTTCTCTTTTCATTTCCTGTAAAGTATGGCTGACAATAGCCGTTATGTCATCTGCTCCGAACCTAGATACAAAGGCCGGCAGAATTTTCTTTGATATAGCCAAAGCGACTCTTCTAATCTCGTCCTCTTGCTCTTTCAGAGTATCCTGCAAACGTCCCGTAATATCTTTCGCCTTGTTTATCATTTCGGATAAAAGCTCATTCTGGGCTTGTTGTATAGATGCTTGCTCTTTTTGTATGGACACCTGTTCTTTTTGTATGGACGCCTGTTCTTTTTGCATAGAAATCTGCTTATCATGATGTTCCGTGTCCACAGAAATTCTTCCGTCTTCAAAGCCTTTGTCGTAAGCCTCCTTCTTTACATTGGCGAGCTGTTCAGGCTTCAAAAGCACCGGCTTCTCCGAGATTCTATGAATCACGCGCGCATCGCTGAAAGACCTCTCTAACATAAAGTTCTTGAAAGAGGTCTTTTTTACGTCAGCTTGTTTTATCTCAGTTCCGGTTTTCATTTAATTCCACATTTCACATTAATATACAAGTTCGTCTTCTTCATTGTTGCTGACAATCACTATTTCGCCTCTGGCAGCCAACTCTTTCGCTGTTGATACAAGAGAAGTCTGCGCTTCTTCAACTTCTTTCAACCTTATAGGTCCAAGCGCGGCAATATCCTCTTTCAACAGCCTTCTTGAACGCTCCGCCATATTGGCAAAGAAAAGCTCTTTAATAGTATCCGAAGCTCCCTTAAGCGCAATAGACAACTTAGATTTATCGGCATTGCGCAGAATAACCTGTATAGCAGTGTTGTCCAGCTTGCCGAGATCTTCAAACGTAAACATAAGAGCTTTAATTTTTTCAGCAGAATCCCGGCTTCTCTCTTCCAGAGAGCTCATGAACTTAACTTCGGTACTTCTATCGAAGCTGTTGAAAATTTCAGCTATCATTTCATGAGGATCTCTGTTGTTAGTGCGCGCCAGATTGTTCATGAATTCATTTTTAAGAGTGCGCTCTATATCGTCAATCACATCTTTTTGAACAGCCTCCATTCGCAGCATTCTGGTAATAACTTCTAAAACAAAACTTTCCGGCAGCTCCGACAGAACTCTGGCCGCATGGTCCGGCTTTATCTTAGACATTACTACGGCTACGGTCTGAGGATATTCATTCTTCAAATATGCGGCTAAGACTTCCTCATTCACGTTAGCCAGCTTGTCCCACATAGTACGTCCGGCAGGACCTCTGATGTCCTCCATTATAGAGTTGACCTTGTTCTTATCCAGCACCTTGAGCAGCAGCCGCTCGGTAGTCTCCAGAGTTCCTATGGTTCCTCCGGTAGAGGATATTTGTTCTGTAAAATCAATAAGCAGCTTCTCGACCAGATTAGCACTTACGGTTCCTAAATTTGCCATAATCTGAGACAAATCCCTTATCTCATCATCATTCATCTGAGAAAAAAGATGAGAAGCGTGTTCTTCGCCCATAATCAGCACGAAAATAGCAGCCTTTTCCAATCCGGAAAGAGAAGTAATATCATCACGAAGACGTTGACTGGCCATTATCTATTCTCCTGATACATCCAATTTCGCAGTATCTCAACAGCAGCATCAGGGTGCTTATTGACAATCTCTCCGACTTTCCTGACAGAGGACTCTTTTACTCTGCCTTCTACCTTGGATATGTCTATCATTTTTTCAACAGGGTTTTCTTCTTCATCAACCTCTCCTTCAGCAGCGGGTAATGCCTCTCCTGATGAAGGCGCATTATTAGCTAATGCAGGTATACCGGGAATACCGGGAATAAGATTGCTGTCGCTGGGGTAATTTCCGCTTGGAGCTTCCAAAAGTTTCCGCAGTATAGGTCTCACAATCAACAGAATTGCGAAAATAGCAACTAAACTTAAAATGATAGTTTCAGAAATGCGCAGAAGGTCTCCGTTAGGTATTCCGCTTATAAAGCCGCCGGCATTGTCAACGAGATCCTCTTTAGCAAACTGCATATTCACGACTTCCAGAGTATCTCCTCTGGTTTCATCGAAGTTCAGGGCGTTTTTTACCACCTCCCTAATCTTAGCCATCTCTTCTTCAGTCCGCGGCACATACGTAACAGTCCCGTCTACTGTTGTGTATGTGCCGTCTACTACGACAGCGGCAGATAGTCTTCTCACCTGACCGCCTTCCCGGACTTGATTCCTTATAGTCTTGTTTATCTCGTAATTGACGGTTTCTTCGGAGCGGCTGCTTTTATTAGACGCAGAGCCGCTTCCGTACATAGCCGGAACTATGTTCGGTATATTATTAGCTACAGACACAGTATCGGAATTATTGCCTTCCGAATTCGAAGAATTCTCATTAATGTTCTGCGAAGAGCGTATAACCTGACTGTCCGGATCAAATATTTCAGAGCTGGTGGATATCCTGTCAAAATCCAGTTCGGCAGATACTTGCGCTCTTACTTTGCCGTATCCTAAAGTCTGATTGAGAATATCCTCTATCTTCCGTGTTTGAGCCTGTTCGAATTGGAGACGCAGTTCTTCCTGCTCATTCGCAGCCAAAGACATTCCCGGAAGAGCTCCTCCTCCCGCAATATTACTGTTAGGACGCGCCAGCAGATTCCCGCTGCTGTCTACAATAGATACTTGTCCGGCTTGAAGCTGAGGAACGGCAGCGGCTATGAGGTTCTGAATTGAAACTATCTGTTCTCTGCTTAGTGAGGCTCCGTTGTGCGTCTTTAAAAAGACGCTGGCAGATGCCATTTGTCTTGACTGGCTGAACAAATCTCTCTGAGGCAGAACAAGATGCACTCTTGAAGAGCTTATGGGATTCATCGCATTTATAGTTCTTGCCAGTTCTCCTTCCAGTGCCCGCAAATGATTTATATTTTGGACAAAGCTGGTAGTGCCAAACCCTTCTTTCTGATCAAAAAGCTCGTACCCTACGGAGCCTCCTTTAGGCAGTCCTTGGGCTGCCATAATCATTCTGACTTTGCCGACCTGACTTGAATCAACCCGTATGGTGCTGCCGGTGTTGTCCAATGTATACGGTATTTTAAGACCGTCCAGCTTCTGCGCAATAGCAGAGGCATCAGTACTGTCCAGTTCAGTGTACAAAATAGCAAGCGGAGATCTGGACATGCGGGTTGTTGCAAATCCCAGTATCAGAAGCAGACTGATACCGACTACGCCTATAGTTATCAGGCGTACAGTTCCCAAATTACGCAGTGTTTGGATAAAAGCGTTCAAGATTATTGTCTCCGGCGCACACAGTGATAATTAAAATCCGAATCATAAATGAATCGAATCATACATAGGTATTTTAATCATAACTGGGCAGAATTTGCCTAGTAAAAAATGCAAACGATTAACAACTTATAAAGTTTTTGCACTAGCCGGAATAGTACATATCAAATTCTACCGGATGAGGAATCTTTTTATATCTGTCCCAATCAGCCCTGAGCAGTTCTATATAACTGTCTAGGAAATCCTTAGTAAACACATCTCCTTTTAACAGGAACTCTGAATCTGCAATCAAAGCTCTGATTGCCTCGTTCAGAGAAGAACAAACTGTCGGTATTTTACGCTGCTCTTCCGCGGATAGCTCGTACAAATTGCTATGAGACGGCTCGCCCGGGTCTATCTTGTTCTCTATTCCGTCAAGTCCTGCCATCATCATAGCAGCAAATGCTAAATACGGATTAGCCAGCGGATCCGGGAAACGAACCTCGACACGCTTAGCTCTGGGACTCTTCGCATAAGGTATTCTTAAAGCTGCCGACCTGTTTCTTGCAGAATATGCCAAAAGCACAGGAGCCTCGTAGCCGGGTACCAGTCTCTTGTAACTATTGATAGACGGGTTAGTTATTGCATTAAGAGCAGGAGTGTGCTTCATGATTCCTCCTATATAATGCAAAGCGGTTTCAGACAGTCCCGAATAGACGTCTCCTGCAAACAAAGGTTTTCCGGCTTTCCAAATAGACTGATGCACGTGCATTCCGGAACCGTTATCATCAAACAAAGGCTTTGGCATGAACGTAGCGGTCTTTCCGTACGCATCGCACAGGTTATGAATTATATACTTCAGCTGCTGAGTATTATCTGCCGAACGAAGCATGGTATCATATTTAATTCCAAGTTCGTGCTGAGCAACCGCAGCCTCATGATGATGTTTTTCTACACATATACCCAGCTGTTTTGCGACAGTAAGCATTTCAGTACGCAGGTCCTGAGCACTGTCGATAGGATTTACAGGGAAATAACCGCCCTTTGTTCTGGGACGGTGTCCCATGTTGCCTTCAACATAGTCTATACCGCTGCTAGAAGGGCTTTCTTTGGAATCCAAAAAGAAAAACGAATTTGTAGAGGTTGTAGAAAACCTAACTTTATCGAAGATAAAAAATTCTACCTCGGAAGCAAAAAAAGCATCATCGCCTATGCCGGAACTTTTGAGATATGCCTCTGCCTTCTTTGCTATAGAACGGGGACAGCGCGAATAAGGTTTTTCTGTAACAGCATCATACACATCACAGAGAACGACTAAAGTAGGTTTTGCATAAAAAGGATCCAGAGTACACGTAGACACATCAGGCATTAAAATCATGTCGGATTCGTTTACATGTTTCCAGCCGGATATAGAAGAAGCATCGAACATGACCCTGTCTTCAATACCTATATTATCAATAGTATCTATATGCTGAGTAACGTGCTGCAATTTGCCTCTGGGATCGGTAAATCTGAGATCCACGTAGTCCGTGTTATTTTCTTCCATAATTTCTCTGAGATTTTTGGAATCATATTTATTTTTTGAAGCCGGCATTTATCACCTTATGTTAAAAGATTGAACGTTTTAAATGACTTTAAAAGACTCAAATACGAGCATTTACGAGAGAAAACTAGTACAGTTATAACTTGTTGACAAGTCTGATAATTTCTGCTAATTCAGCGCAGTATGTGGTTGTGCGTGTTATTGAATCCGTCTGGCCATATGAATATACGTGATTATAGGCTCTATGGCGGCCGTAGCTCAGTTGGTAGAGCCCTCGGTTGTGGTCCGAGTTGTCGCGAGTTCGAGTCTCGTCGGTCGCCCCATTTTTGATAACGAAGAAGGACAACGATATATTTAAAAATCAATTTTTAAAAGTAGAATGTTAAGGATAATTACGAATATATGTACAATGAATGGCACCGCCGCAAACAAGCACTTGATGAAGCCAATAAGCATCTTGAGAAAGAATCTTGCAGAACCAAACAAAAAGTTTGAATATTTGATAAACATTGTTGCAGATTGCCCGTTTGGGGGTCAAGGCAAGTTTGCTTTAGACTTAATCAAAAAAATAGACCCGCAAAAGGCACGGATACTGGAAGATTTACTACAAGAATATGATAAGAATAATTTTCATCGTGATCTCGGAAGCATATCTTATATTGATTTTAGGGCAGCTGTCGAGGAACAATTGTCTTGTCCCAGCCCATTCACGCGGGAAATATGTGTTACCGGCAAATCCAAAAATTGTCTGGAAAATGAAATTTAATTTTTATTTTTAATCTGTGTCAGTTGTTTGCCGGGTGGCAAGAAGTTCTCACTGGTTACAACATTCTGCCCTGTTTTATTCTCAAGTTGTTTGCGGGCTTGTTTAGCAATATTGCCACCCTGCTTAGCTGCTTTTGTATTAGCAGAAATTCCTGTTGCTTTTTCTGTTTCTGCAATCTGGCGAGTTGAAAGTTCAGCGAGCGCTGTGAAAATTAACTCTGCTTCACTCATGTGGTCGCGCAGGTTCTGTGATTTCAAGTTTTTTATCTGTTTGTGTTCTTGAACAGAAATTCCTGCCCATTCTTGGTGGATTATGTTTGTCAGTATGGCAAACTCCTTATTCTCCTCAACCCCATGGTCAGACCAGTAATCAGTGAGTTTATTTCGAGTTTCTTGTCCGCTCATACGCTGCTGAATCCATTTTTCAGAGCGTCCGAGTTTCTTATAAATTTCTCTTGCACGGTCAATCGCAGTTGACGGGTCAGCCATCTCCTGCATACGTTCATATCCAATCTTAGAAAGCCATACTTTAAATGGTTCAGCTTTAGGGGAGGGAACAGACTGCACAAGCCGTAAAATCCCTTCTGTATCAAACACATCTGTATTATAGAATTTATTGTCTGCTGATTTCATTTTCAGTTGGTTACAATTTGTAACCAACTGACTGCCTTCCTTGCTTAGCCTGCTTTTCAGCACTTTCCAATAATTTCTTGGATTTGAACTATCCGTTAAAATAGCAATTACATCTACAACAGAAAAAAGCCATTTTTCAGCTTTCTCATCCCACACGGAGCGGACTTGTTTTTGTTCAAAAATCTTTATTTCATTACCCATAATTTTACCTAACTTTTTCAATACCCCGAAATATTCACTTTTATCAGCTTCTGTTTTGCGGGGACGGAGTTTTCTTCCCAAGGTCTTATGTACTCGAATGATATATCGGTAACTCCTGCATTCACGGCATCAAAAGTCCAGATTTCAAATCCGCCGGCTCCCATAAGTCCGCCCGGATTAGCCTCATAGTCAGACGCTAACAGATGAAGAAGTTTAGCATCAAGAGGCTTTGCCAGTCTCCACGTATACCCTGTGGTAGCGTTTGCATCTAGGCGTACAGAAAACGTATTGCCTTTTCTTACGCTAATTTTCATAATAGGCTCTGCAAAATTGCTTATGGTCTGCGCATTAGCCTCTGAAACATTTACAAACAAGAAGGCTAATAACAGGAACACTCTTTTCAATTTTCCATTTTTCATTTTCAATTTTCCATTTCTAAACATCTACTTCTCGCGCAAATCTAGCATTTTCCTGTATAAATTGAAAGCGCAGTTCTGCCTTTTTGCCCATCAGCTGTTCTACCAGCGTTTCCGTCTCTTTTATTTCTTCGTGGCTGGTCTCGGACGAAGTGCTGATGACGACTCGGAGCAGAGAGCGCGTCTTAGGATTCATAGTAGTTTCTTTAAGCTGCGCAGGCATCATTTCGCCCAGTCCTTTAAACCGGCTTACTTCTACTTTAGACTTTCCCTTAAAAGCAGACTGCAAAAGTTCATCTCTGTGATCTTCGTCCCGAGCGTACAAAACATTATTCCCATGAGACAGCCTGAACAGCGGCGGCTGCGCCAAATATACATACCCTGCCTTTATAAGTTCAGGCATTTCTCTGTAAAAGAAGGTCATCAACAGTGAAGCTATATGCGCTCCGTCAACGTCCGCATCCGTCATTATTATGACTCTGTCATAACGCAGTTTGTTCAGATCAAAATCAGCACCCAGTCCGCAGCCTAGTGCTTGCGCTAAATCCTGAATCTCCGTGTTTGCCCTCAGCCTGTCGGTAGAAGCACTGGCAACGTTAAGAATCTTTCCTCTTAGCGGCAGGATAGCTTGCGTCTCTCTGTTCCTAGCCTGTTTTGCAGAGCCTCCTGCGGAATCTCCCTCTACAAGAAAAATCTCCGTATCGGACGTTTTCGTCTTAGAGCAGTCCGCCAGCTTTCCCGGCAATCTTAGTTTCTTAGTCGCAGTCTTTCTGGCAAGCTCTCTTGCTTGGGCTGCTCTCATTCGTTCTTCTGCCCTGAAAATCAAAACGTCCAGTAAATTCTTGCTGGCTGCCGAATTAGAAACCAGCCAGTGTTCAAAGTTATCTTTCACTGTTTGTTCTACAAGCCTTATAACTTCGACCGTGGATAATCTGTCTTTTGTCTGTCCCTGAAACTGAGGATTCTTTATAAACACCGATAACAGCACTACCGCAGACTCAAACGCCTCGTCCCCGGAAAGAGAGTTAATCCTCTTGTTGCCTATCATCTCTCCGTATGTGCGAAGCCCGCGCAAAAGCGCGGAGCGCATTCCGCTTTCGTGCGTTCCTCCCTGAGGCGTAGGAACAGTATTACAATATGAACTGCAGCTTCCTTCTCCGCTGTTAAGCCATGCAACCGCCCATTCGACCTTTCCCTTGCCGTCCGGAAAATTCGCTATTCCTGCAAAAGGAGTATCCGTCAGCGCAGGCATGTCTTTTATCATTGTCTGTAAATACTCTTCCAGTCCTCCCGGAAAATGCAGCACTGCTTCCGTAGGTGTTGTATCTCCTTCTTTCAGCAGCTCTTTAGCACAGCTCCAGCGTATCTCTATCCCTCTGAATAAACACGCCTTAGATCTCGCCATTCTAAAAAGCAGAGACGGCTTAAACTGTATCTTGCTTCCGAAAATTTCTGTATCCGGCTTGAATGTTACAGATGTTCCCCGCCTGTTTACTGCTCCGGCCTTTTTCAATTTTGTAATTGGAAGTCCTCTGCTGAACGTCTGTACGTACAATTGTTTGTCTCTGGCGACTTCCACTGTCAATTCTTCTGACAACGCATTGACTACGGAAATACCGACTCCGTGCAGTCCGCCGGAGGTCTCGTACACTTTATCAGAAAACTTTCCTCCGGAGTGCAGTGTCGTCAATATAACTTCGAGTGCTGATTTGTCAGGGTATTTAGGGTGTTTGTCTACGGGAATGCCTCTGCCGTTGTCTTTTATTGTGACAACATTATTTGGTTTCAGCTCTATCTCTATGAAAGACGCATATCCGGCAACTGCCTCATCCATAGAGTTGTCTAAGACTTCTGCCGCAAGGTGATGCAGTGCTGTTTCGTCTGTTCCTCCGATGTACATGCCGGGTCTGCGTCTTACAGGCTCCAGCCCTTCTAAAACTTCTATATCCCTAGCGTCATATCTATCAAATAAAGCTGCCATTACTAATTCTTCCTGATTACTTTTTGAAGTTAGCTCCAACAGCGGCGTTTACATTAGCAAATTTGTCTCGGGCAAGCAGTTCAATCAGCTCTTTTAGTATCTTAGCTACAACAAACGGTCCTTCATACACCATAGCCGTGTAGAGCTGTATCATAGTTGCTCCGTTGCGGATTTTCTCGTAAGCATCGGCTCCGGAGGATACGCCGCCGCAGCCGATAAGCGGAATAGACTTATCAGTGAGCTGATACATTTTTCCTAAGATGTCCGTAGACAGCCTAAACAATGGTTTTCCGGATAGCCCTCCGGTTTCTCTTGCGTTATGATGGCTTCCGACTCCCGGTCGGGTAACCGTAGTGTTGCTTACAATAATAGCGTCCAGTCCGCTGCCTTTTATGACTTTGGCAATGCTTTCGAGCTGTTCGCCAGAATTATCCGGAGAGATTTTTAAGAAAATAAAAGGTTTTTTATTTAAATCTTTTTTAGCGTCCATTACTTTTTCCAGTAAAGAAGCCAGATTGTCTGTCTTCTCTAAGCTGCACGCATTATTTACATTAGGGCAGGACACATTGATAGCAATATAACTCACGTAAGGAGCTAATTTCTTTAATCCCAAAACATGAGCATCTTCTTCGCCGTGATACTGATCGCCTTCTGCAATGTTTATGCCTAAAAAGGGCTTCACGGTCATTACCGAGGTTGTATCTTGCCAAGCCTGTAATTTGCGTTTGAAAGCATCATATCCTATGTTGTTTAAACCAAACCTGTTGATGACAGCCTTTTGGGAAGACAAACGGAACATTCTGGGTCTTGGGTTGCCCTGCTGAGGAAACGGAGTGACTCCGCCGACTTCTACAGTAGAAAAGCCCATTTGAAAAAGCTGTTTTATAACGTCTCCGTCTTTGTCGAATCCTGCTGCAAGACCGATAGGGTGAGGGAATTTTCTTCCGCAGAAATCGACATTCAGCACCGGGTTTACAGGGCAGTCGGTTATAGGCGTGAGTTCTTTCTTCAAGCACCACATAGCCAGAGAATGAGCATCTTCCGGATCGAGAGCAAAAATGAAAGGTCTTACAAGAGGATATATATCAAAGGACATTTTCAGCATTTTGAACACTCTGAAAAATTGAGGAAAAGAGAACAAGAGGCTTTGAGTATAGCGGATTAATAGAAAAAAGGAAGAGGCATATTTTTTAAAATTTCTTCTTGACATATCGAGTTTTTGTAGCTACAATAACCCTATGAACGAAAAACTTAAATTTGAATGGCATGAGCCGAAGCGTTTGAAAGCCATGCGTGAGCGCGCTTGATTTCGGAATGGCACTTGTAGTCTTTGCTGACCCGAACGCCGAGGAGTATATAGACGACCGCCTCGAATATGGTGAAGTACGGCGGCGCATTTATGGTCTTTATTTTAATGGTTGCGTATGTATAACCTATACAATGAGAGACAAGATTCACAGAATAATCTCAATCTGCAGAGTTCACAAGAAAGAAAGAGAGGAGTATTATGACTAGAAAATATACAGAAAAAGAATTAAGGGCTCATTTGAAAACTATACCGTATAACGATGATGTGTGGACTAAAGAAGATTTAGAGACAGGTCGTGTAAAATATGTAGGTAAAGGTCATGCTGCCGCTATTGTACATCATAAAAGCCTAGTCGGACGCCCTAAAGTTGCGGACAAGAAAGTCCTTGTATCGCTTAGGCTGCGTGAAAGTTCGGTAAAAAAACTTAAAGGACTTGGTCGTGGGTGGCAAACTATGGCCGGAGAGTACTTGATGAAAGGAATTAACAGCGGCAAGGTCGCTGATTTGCGGAAATAACGCTTAACGTTCTAAATTAGTTTTCCGTAGCTTCAGGTGTTGGAGCAACATCGCTCTTCTTTGCATCAGCTTTAGGAGCACTTGTATGAAAATTCAAGCCTTCTTGTTTCAGGGAAAGAATAACCAGCTTGGCATTTTTATTGCCGGATTCTGATAAAGCCAAAACGTCCTTAAGTATGGAAGACGTAACTTCCCTATATTTTTCGGCATTTTGAATAACCCTTGCGTGTTCTGCGATAGCCGCATCAAGCCTCCGCGCATCGGACAACTGAACGCAGATCTGATACATAAAAAACAGCGACACAGCAGAAGCCAGTATTATAACGGGTAGATTAGAAACATATTTTTGCTGCTTATCATAAAACATTGGAAAAGCTCCTTAATTGCCGGAATTGTTTTTGGAAGCCTTGTTAAGACCGCTGACATCGATTCCCGAGTTTACAAGAGTACCGAGAAGAACCTTATCATTAGAACGCAGAGATATGCCTGCTACAAGAGTGACAACTCTTTCATAGAGGCTGTTTGACAGCCGCGCCGTTTCCAGTTTTGCCTGAGAGTCCAGAATCTCATTGCTCTTGGCACGATTAACCGATCCTAAAGAAAAATTAACAAGCAGCAGGAAAAAAGCCGCAACGCTTAAAGTCATAGCTGTAATATGTTGAAATTTTTCGCTCATGGCGCATCACCTTACAAAAGAGAAATATTCTGTTCGATGGATATCACACATTTATCGATTCGTAAATATTATTTAAGATACTTTTTAGCAAGAATTTCCGCAATCTGAACTGCGTTCAAAGCTGCTCCTTTGCGCAGATTGTCGCTTACTATCCACATATTAAGACCGTTTTCTACAGAAGAATCTTGGCGTATTCTGCTTACGAACACTGCGTCATCTCCGGTGCATTCTACGGCAGTTATGAAAGCTCCTTCTTCCGGTCTGTCTACGACAGAGACTCCTTTGGCGGACATAAGGGCCTTTCGCGCCTCTGCTGCGGAAATAGGCTTTTCAAACTCTACTGATACAGCCTCAGAGTGGCAGATAAATACAGGCACTCTTACGCAGGTTGCAGATACTTTTATATTCGGATCAAGTATTTTCTGCGTTTCCACAACCATTTTCCACTCTTCTTTGGTAGAGCCGTCTTTTAGAAAAACGTCTATCTGAGGAATGACATTGAAGGCTATCTGCTTTTTGAAAACTTCCTTGGTAATAGGATCGTTCACGAATATAGAGCGGGTCTGAGCAAACAGTTCGTCCATAGCATCTTTGCCGGCGCCGGATACTGATTGATATGTGGATACTACTACGCGCTTGACAACGGCAATATCATGCAGAGGCTTCAGTGCCAGCAGCATTTGTATTGTAGAGCAATTCGGATTAGCTATGATATTGCGCTTAGTATACATAGCGATAGCGTCCGGATTCACTTCCGGAACTACAAGAGGTATTTCCGGATCCATTCTGAAGAAAGAAGTATTGTCGATAACTACGCAGCCTTGTTTTGCAGCCTTAGGAGCAAACTTTTCGGAAACAGAACCTCCGGCAGAAGCTAAACAAATATCCGTGCCGGTAAAATCGTAATCATCAAGAGCCTTAACTGTGAGGATATCTTTTTCTCCGAAACTGATTTCTTTGCCGGCAGATTTTTGCGATGCCAATGCTACAACTTCGGATACCGGAAATTTACGCTCTGCAAGCACGTTCAGCATTTCTTTTCCGACTACGCCGGTTGCGCCCATTACTGCTACTTTGAATTTTTTCATGGTATTGATTCCTGCTGTTAATAATCCTTGATTATACACATAAATTTGATAATTACTAATAATATCTTTACCTTTATACTGTTTAATACCTGATTCTTAGCCTCAACTTTATTTTTAAGGAAGAACATTATGAAATTCAAAATTAACAAAGTCGCTGTCATAGGTTCCGGAGTCATGGGCGGGCAGATTGCCGCTTATATAACTAACGCCGGAATTCCGGTAGTACTTCTGGACATTGTTCTCTCAGATAAAGAAGATAGAAATTATCTGGCTAGGACTGCCATAGAAAAGTTATTACAGCAAGGCGATGAGTCCTCTCCTTTCATGCAGAAGAAAAACGCAGAGCTTGTTACTATCGGCAACTTGGAAGACGACCTTGACAAAATAGCTGATGCGGATTGGATTATTGAGGCTGTTATTGAAAACCCTAAGATTAAAGAAGATTTATACAAAAAAATAGATGCCATTCGTAAGAAAGGTTCTATTATTTCTTCCAATACTTCTACTATTCCTTTGAAAAATCTGGCAAAAGGTCAGTCAGCAGAGTTTGAGAAAGATTTGGTGATTACTCACTTCTTCAATCCTCTGCGGTATATGAAGCTCTTAGAGCTTGTCAGCACTGAAAAGACAGATCCGGAGTCTTTGAATAAGGTTGCCGAGTTCTGCGATGTAGCATTAGGCAACGGCGTTGTCTGCTGTAAGGACTCGCCCGGATTCATAGCCAACAGACTCGGCATATTCTTTTTACAATGCGGTGTTGATAATGCTTTTGCTATGGGGTTGTCTGTGGAAGAAGCTGACGCCGTGCTAAGTACTCCGGTGGGTATGCCTAAAAGCGGAGTCTTCGGACTGATGGATATTATAGGGCTTGATCTGATACCGCTGATTGCCCAGAGCTTCTTTACTACGCTCCCGCAAGATGATGTGTACCGCACTATAAAAATGGACTATCCGTTGATCGAAAAGATGATAAAAGACGGTTATATAGGAAGAAAAGGCAAGGGCGGGTTTTACCGCATGATAAAGACTGATGCCGGAAAAGTCATGGAGAGCATCAATCTTAAGTCCGGCGAGTACGCTCCAACAGCTAAAGTGAAATTGCAGACGCTGGAAGAAGCTAAGGGCAATTTACAGAAACTATGCGAGAGCCAAGACAAAATAGGGCAATATGCGTGGAAAGTGCTGTCTACTATGCTTTCTTACGCCGCCTCCATAGAAAACCAGATAGCGGACAATATATATCTCATAGATAAGGCTATGAAGCTGGGCTTCAACTGGAAGTACGGACCCTTTGAACTCATCGACAAAATTGGAGCCAAATGGTTTGCTGAAAAATTAGAGAAAGAGGGCAGAGCTGTTCCTAAAATTCTAAAGCTGGCGGCAGAGAAGGGGAGTTTCTATCGGATAGAAAACGGACATTTGGAATATCTGGACAATCAGGGCAGATATAATGCTGTAGTTCACCCGAAGGGCACGCTGTTTTTATCCGATATTAAGCGTGTTTCAAAACCCGTTATATCCAATGAGTCCGCCAGCGTTTGGGATATTGGCGATAAAGTTCTGTGCTTTGAGCTGCATACTAAGATGAATACTCTGGACGCACAGGTGTTTTCTCTGCTGGAAGAAACAGTGAGTTTGATTCATAACAATGCCGGCAAATACGCCGGACTCGTTATCTACAGCGAGGGAACAGTATTTTCGGCAGGAGCTAATCTGAACGTGTTTCTGGAGCTGTTTAAGTCTAATGATACTGAAAAGCTCAAAGCGTTCATACTCAAAGGACAGAAGGCATATACTGATTTACGGTATGCCAAATTCCCGTCAGTTGCCGCTGTTACTTCTTTGACGCTGGGAGGGGGAGCGGAATTTGCTTTGCACTCCGGCGCAATTCAGGCTCACACTGAAACCGTAATGGGGCTTGTTGAACTGGGAGTGGGCTTGATACCGTGCTGGGGCGGCTGCACTGCTTTGCTTTGCCGTGCTTATGAAAAGACAGGCGATGCCAAAGCGGCAATCCTGCACACGTTCGAGACTATAGCAGGAATGAAAAAGTCTCCGTCTGCGTTTCAGGCTAGGGACTTGCTGTTCCTTAGGGAAACAGATAAATTTACCATGAACAAGGATAGATTACTGTTCGATGCCAAGCAAAGAGTGCTTAGTATGGTTAACGGTTATGAGCCTCGTAAAGAGTGCGTAATATCCATACCTGCTGATGCTAAAGGTGCTGTTCAGAGTATTATTGAAAAAAGTCAGGGTCATGACACAGCAGTGCTTGAAGCTCTGCAGAATGTTCTGTGCAGTGGCGGTTCCGAGTCTGACATACGAGAGCTGGAATGCTCTGAAGTTCTGAAGCTGAAAGACAAGGATAAGACAGAGGCAAGAATAGCTAATATGTTATCCACAGGAAAACCGTTAAAGAATTGATTTAACGCCCTAATAATGGTACTGTACGTTCTATATTGCGTACAGTACCATTTTTTTAGGATTATTTAATGGAAGAAAAGAAAGCTGATGAGGCGGAGCCGGAGGTAGAAAAATTTTCTCTTACCCTGAATGCGTCCTCTATGAGAAAATTTGAAAGAAGCTTTTTCACGAAAAAGCTGAGGCTCAGAAGATATACGGTGCTTATTGGTGCTGTGCTGCTTTTGGCAACGGGATTTTCGTTGTGCTATTTTATGTTTTTGCCGCAAGAACAGGGAGCTGTGAAAACTGTTGCTGTAGAGAATGTTATTGCCGACCTGATGGTAGAGGGTTTTCCGAATGAAAAACTGATTATTCCAGTAAAGCCAAGTAAGAGCTGGACTGTAATTGTTCACGAGGAGCCGGAGGAGCTCTCTTTAGATACCGTGAAGAGTTCAATCAATTACTCAAATATTGAAAAAGACATAGCCAGATTAGAAAAAGTCGCTGCGAAAGGTGAAGATATTTTGAAACTGGCTGTGATGTACGAAATGACTGCTGATATAGATGCAGCAATAGAATGGTATAGCAAAGCTGCGAATTTCAGTTATGACAGTGTGCCGTATGATATAGAAGAGGTTAACGAGAAACTTAGTGATTTGCTGGAGATACAAAATCAGATGCGGCAGGCGGTGGAACAAGAGGTATACCGTTAAATTCATCTGAAGAAATCTTGTAAGACTGCTTGGGACTAAGAGTAATAATTTTATTATTAACGGAAATAGCAACGCTGTCCGGCGTCACTTCCAGTATTTTAAACCAATCAGTACTAAATTCAGGAGTGAATTTGTGAGGACCAATCCAAACACTCCAATCGTCCGGAGAAATGAAAAGTATTGCCTTCAAAGTTATAGTATCGCTGTTATAGCTGTCGGGTATGTTTGATAATTTTTCAGCTTCTATGATTTCCGCATCAGAAAAGAAAATAGAATTTATATTCCTTTCTTGAGCGAACACTGACAAAGGCGTGCAGGCAAGAAGAAATATACTTATAGTCAATATTCTATTCATGATTAGACCCACTGGACAGCCATTCGCCTTTAGCTTCAAAATGAACATTAATATCGCTGATATTTGAAGCGGTTCTGGTGATATTTAAATAACGCACCAGAACTTTTCCTTTCATAATGCTGTTGAGAGAGTTGATGAATTGGTACGTGGAGATATCCGTAGGCGCATGTGCCGAAACAGTCCAGCTGCTTATGGCTAAGTGATGCGTATTGTCCGAGAGCGTTATAGATACAGGAGTCTCTTTGCTTATGGAGTAGGATAAATTTTGAAGACCATATCTTAAAGCGGCAGTTTCAATAGAAGAGTGTACATCGGAGCGTTTTACAGGAGATAGAATATCTATAATTTCCGAATTGGAAAGAGCTGCATTTTTATTTTTCGCCGGAATCTTTTTATTCAGGAAATCGGTTAATTTTATCTGAGCACCGGGAGGAGAGGATATATAAGGCTTTACAATAGTATCGAATAATAAATCCTGAAATAAAAATAAGAGTAAGAAAACTCCGCAGAATACTTTCCAGTGCCGGGCTAAAAAATCTGAAATAAAAGATATTGTCATGAAAAGCTCATTCAACTTTTTCAAAAATTATAGGAGAAAGCGTATTGGTTTTTAAAGAAAATCCTTTCAAAGAGTCCGAAAGAGAAGCTGCAAATTTCTTGAGAGAACCCGCATCAGCATTATCGGCAAGAAGGGTAAGCGTTTCTTTGAACTTTGTCGGAAAATGAAAGGACTGAGAAGTTTCCCAAGTAAAAGAGGTAACTTTGATATTGTCTAAAGCAGAATGGATATTATTGATTACTGGAAAAGGAGAAGAGACCGGAATCTCGAAAATAGCTTTTCTGTCTATGGCTTTTTGAGTATAGAGGTGCTTTCTATCCAAAGACAAATCATCTAAGCGGTTATTGAGAATAATATCTGTGTCGTATTTTAGAGAGGCGTTGGCAGCATGGGAACTATAAACAGATGCTGCAACAGGAGATAATTTAGCGGCAATAATAGCAATAGAAAATACAATAGCCAGCAGACTAAGGCATGAGAGGACAAATCTTTTATTACGCTGCAAACAGTCATGGCATATCTCTGGAGTCTTTAATGGTAAAGCGTGCACTCCGGAAGATAAAAAGAAAAAACCGAACAAAGTATCTGAAAATCTGCTGTCGTCCGGAATTGAAAAAGGAAGTTTAAGCATCTTCGCAGCCATATGCGGCGAGACCGTATGCACAGCGTTTAAATGCAGTTTATTAGTGAAAGACAGATCTATATTGTTTTGAGTTGAAAGAAGCAAAAGCGTCAAGTCCTGACTTGATTTCAGCCCGAATTTATTAAGCTGAGTAAGACTTGATCTAAGCTCTTTTTCTATATCGTTATGAGACTTGCTTAAACGGGTAGAAAGAAAATTTCCCTTATGTGTGGCAATGAGCCTGACACTGCCGTGTTTTTGTTCAGAGATCATTATGAAAAAATCAGGCGTAGGTGAAGATTTGATTTTACTAAACAGCGCAGCCATCAATTTCACGCCTTCTAAGGGCAGTAAATAAATGCCGGGTGAAAATGGTTTTAGAAGTTTCAAGAGCTCTATGGCTGGATCAGAGCTTGGAAGACTGGCAATAAGAATAGACTGTTTATCAGTATCTATCCAACCGGCAGGAACCCCGGCATCAAAAAGCCTTGTTATGTGATTTCCGGCAATTTTAATTCTATCAATAGGATTACGGGCATAAACCTTTTCAAACACATAATTCTGCGTCTGCGTATCAACTAAAATAGAGACTTTTGCATGTTTATGTTTTTTAACAAAAGCAAGTATGAGTTTATCAAAGTCCGGCTTTGCAGCAGGAATATAAAGAATATCTTCATTTATTATATTGTGCAGCACAAAAGCACCGTTATCACTAAGCACAATAGCTATATACGGCACGGGGAAATGTGTCAGCAGCACTCTTTTTGCATTATCAAGAAGGTTTGACACAAAGGCATATTTGGTAAGACGATACATAAAATACCTACAGATTCATGAGGTTGGACATCGAGTATATAGGAGCGATAAATGCAAAAACTATCAAAAGAAGGAATAAAGCGGACATTATAATAAAACAAGGCTTAATAACGCTGGTCAAATTGTCCAGCATAAATTCAACCTGAGTATTATACCTTTCGGAAATGGTGTCGAGGCTTTTGATGATAAAGCCGGATTTCTCACCGATTACTAAAAGAGCAACAGCATCGTTGGGAAAAATTTCGGACAGAGCATCGGAAATATTATGCCCGTTTTCTATCATTGCTTCTGCGCTGTTTAGTTTGTCTTTAATGAAATTATTGCCGGCTGTATTTTTAAGCTCTTCTAAGATTACCAGAATATCCGTCTTATATTCCAGCAGTATCTGCATAGACTTGGCAAGTTTAGCAATTTCTGTTTTTAACAGAACCTTGCCTATAAGTGGTATTTTTAATATGTATTTGTCTCTCAGAATTCTGAATTGTAAAGAGGTTTTGCTAAGAACAGCAGTGCAGAAAATCAAAGCTGTAATCAAAAGCAAAATCAATCCTCCGTATGCGGACAGGAACTTGGATACATGCAGTAAAACATGCGTCATAACAGGCAGATTTTCTTCGGAAGAGGAAGGGACTATGTCATATATGAAATCAGTTATTACCGGCAAAAGATACACGGTCATATAGCTCATTACAACCAGCAATACTATTAACATAAAACTTGGATAAACAGAAGCTTTGAGTATTTTGTCTCTTGCATTTATCTGTGCTCTTAGCAATACTTCCAACTGCTCAAAAGCCTTAGTAATATTGCTGCTGCGCTCGCCTATTTTCAGCATAGACAGAAAAACACTGGGCAGAACATGGTCAAAAGTGCTGAAAGATTCGGAAATGCCTCTTCCGCTGTTGATGTAAGCAGACACCTGTACAAGAATATTGGAAAATCTTTTGTCGTTTACCTGAACCAGCTTCAGTGCATTTACGAAATCAATTCCGGACGCAAGAAGCTGCCTCATCATGGAACAAAAATACAGTATGCTCTTCAAAGAGATTTTCCTGACAAAAAACTCTCTGCCGTACTGGGCTTTTTTTGATATTTCAGAAGCCTCAATAAGCTGCAATCCCAAACTGGAAATGTGATAGCGGAGCTCGTTAGAGTCACCGATAGAAATAACATCATTCCATATTTTGCCGTCTTTATCTACGGCTCTGTATTTGAACATAGGCATTAGTACCTAGCTCCTATGAAATACAGACCTTCTGCTCCTACTGTCGCTCCTCCTTTGGTTCTGTCCGCCGCATGAAAAGCGTCTGCGAACTGAGACAGGGTCCATTTTTCAGACCCTGCCATACACAAGGTTCCTACCATATTTCGAACCTGATGATATAAAAAAGAGCGGGCTTCCGTGTATATATAAATTTTATCATCAACTCTTGTTACATCAAGCCTATCCAGCGTTTTTACAGGAGATTTCGCCTGACAGCCGCTTGCTCTGAAAGTAGAAAAATCGTGATTGCCTAAAAGCATGTCTGCCGCTTCCTGCATGATTTTTTCATCAAGATTGTACGGCACATGCAGAGCATAATTCTTTTGATACGTCAACGGAGCTTTTCTATTTATAATGAGATACTCGTAACACCTCTTCACAGCAGAAAATCTTGCGTGAAAATCTTCCGTAACTTTTTCCGCGCTAAGTATAGAGACTCTGAAAGGTCTCACGTAAAAATTAATAGCTTCCTCTACAGTATGTTCATCTATATCTTTATCAATATCAAAATGAGCGGCTTGTCCTTTGGCATGGACTCCTCTGTCAGTTCGTCCTGCGGCAAATAGTGTTACGTTTTCAGCGGAAAAACTTGTAACAGCGTCCTCTATGACTTGCTGTACAGAAGGTTTTGCGGCATTCTGCCGCTGCCAGCCGCAAAAATCAGTGCCGTCATATTCTATGGTTATTTTCCATCTGGTCATTGGTATGCTATTCTATTTTACTTCCTATAGTAAGCCTAAGCCCGCGCAGCAATGAGGTACCATCCATAGGCTTTTTGCCGGCTCTTTGCAGCGTATCTAATTTTATCATAGAGTGCTCACCGCACGATACAACAAAATCTTCAGACAATAAAATGCCTTCCGGCTTTGATGACTCGGGAGATACAACAGAAGCTTTGAGAATTTTAATAATTTCAGTATTAAGCGAAAAAAAACAATTAGGCAGAGCTCTCACTTGTCTTGAAATATGTTCGGCAGTACTAGACCATGAAACTCGTCCGTCTTCTTTGGATAGCTTCTTTGCATAGCTTGCGCCAATATCCTGTTGAGGAGTAATTTCTAATTTTTTATCCCTAGACAATTTTCTGAGCGTCTCTGTAATAAGTTCAGCTCCCATATCTGAAAGCGTCTTAAATAACTCATTAGCAGTCGTAGTATCTGTTATCGGAGTCTTGCCGCTTGCTATAATCCCGCCGGTATCCAGTCCCTCGTCCATTTGCATAATAGTAATGCCGGTTTCAGTATCGCCTTCCAAAATAGAGCGTTGAATAGGAGCGGCTCCCCGCCATTTCGGGAGTATAGAGCCGTGAATATTTATGCAGCCGTATTTAGGAGCCTCCAAAACAGCCTTCGGCAAAATCAGACCGTATGCAGCTACAACAGCAACATCTGCTTGAAGATTAGAAAACTGAGACTGCTCTTCGGGATTTTTGAGAGAAACAGGCGTATAGCATTTCAGCCCCAGCTCTTCTGCTATTATCTGAACTTTCTGTTTTTGCAGCTGATAGCCTCTGCCTGCGGGCTTCGGAGGCTGGCAGTACACGGCAATAATCTCATGTCCTTCTTCTTTGCAAAGATTGTTGATTGCTGTCAAAGGAGCTGCTGCAAAGTCCGGAGTACCCATAAAAACTATACGCAGTTTGTCAATCATAAGCTCAGCTTTCTCTCTTTTTCCAGCTTTTTAAGCAGCAAGCCTGCTTTTAACTTAGAAAGATAATCAATAAATAATATTCCGTTCAAATGGTCTATTTCATGCTGAAGGCATTGGCTCAACAGACATTCGGCCTTAATCTCATGTGTCTCGCTAAGGTGATTTATATATCTCACAGCAACGCTTTTAGGGCGCGTCACGTCAGCGTACTGTTTTGTTACAGACAGACAGCCTTCATTATACGTAAAAGTCTCTTCTTCATTTTTCCAAATTACCTCAGGGTTTATCATGAGTAACTCAGTCCGTCCGGTAAGCTTCTCAGTTGAAGACAGCACGTTATTAATAAGCCCTTCGCTTAAATCCACTATTATTATCCGGTGCAAAAGACCTACTTGGTTGGCAGCCAATCCGATGCCTTTGTTTTCACGCATCAACTCAACCATATCGTATATAATATCAACAATCTCTGGGGTAACCTTTTCAATCGGCAGAGCTTTTTGACGCAGAATTTCCGAAGGTATAGTCTGCAAGATTAATTTATTTTTCATATTCAATCCTTAGTTATAATTTCTCTTACCGATTTATCAATCATCACGGTATCAGATATGTTTTTAGTAATATTAGCCGCTCCGAATTCCTGTAGTTTTCTGGCTTTATTTACAACATTACGCTCATAACTTCCAATCATTTTATTATAATGCTCCACGCTGGAGGATATAGCCGAACCCATGCTGTCCATATGAGAAGTCATAACGGTTAGAGAATTATACAGCTCGCCGCCCAGAATTCCCAGTTTTTCCGCGTTTTCTTTGAGGTTTTCCTGCCTCCAGCACAAGGCGACAGTTCTTAGCAATGCAATGAGCGTCATAGGAGTTGCGAGAATGATTTTTCTCTGAGTACTGAATTCCATAAGCTCTGGGTCAGTATCAAGGGCAGCGGCCAGAAAGTGGTCTCCGGGAATGAACAGGACTACGAAATCGGCAGAGCCCTCTACAGCTTCCGAATAAGATTTAGAACTTAGTGTCTTGATATGTTCCTTTACAGCTTTTGCATGTTTAATCAGAGCCTCTTGTTTTTCATGCTCAGAGCTGCTCTGCACGCCTGAAAGATAAGAGGCAAGAGGCACTTTGCTGTCGATGATTATATAGCGTTCTGACGGAAGCCTTACAATATAATCGGGGCGTAAACTGGAAGCATCTGTTTGCAAGGAATGCTGAGAAGAAAAATCTTGGGCATACTCGCTCATGCCGGTCATTTCCAGAATTCTTTTGAGCTGTAACTCGCCCCACTGACCTCTGGAAGAGGGAGACCTTAGAGCTTGCAGCAATTGGCTGGTTTCGGAGCGTAATTGCTGCTGGGTCTCGTTAGATATAGAAACCGCCTGCATAAGCTCTTTATAGGCTCCGTGTCTTTTAACCTCCAGCTCTTGCAGCTGTTTATCCATTTTAGTAAGCGTCTCTTTGACCGGCTTCACCAGTTCATCAATAGCAGTAACCTTTTTGTCTAACGCTGCCGCATTGGATATTTCCGTTTGTTTTAATTTTGTCTCTGCCAGCGAAAGAAAACTCTGTTGGCTTTTTTCCAGTACATCGGAAGCCAGAGATTTAAATTTATCCTCCATTTGACTTAGTTCTTTTAATCGGATGCGATAAAAGAACACAGCTATGGCTATGCCTAAAAGCAGCCCTGATATGAAAGAGATGATGTATTCGAAGGACATGTTGCTAGAAATTGAAAATAGAAAATTGAAAATGGAAAATTATAAACATAAAATTGTATAAGTACATAGCAAAATTATACATTCCATATTTTCAATTCCCTTAATTCGGTTTAATAATGTCCTGTAAAAAAGACCTTGCGGCGGGAAAGTCTTTTACGTTCATTTTGTCAATAGAGGCTCCTACAAGCAGTTCTACTTCATACTGAATCATTGATTCATTTAAGTTTTTTATTTTAGAAGCGTAAAAAATGAGAGCTTGCATTTCTATTTTTTCGTATCTGTTAAGAGGTCTGTCGGAATGGTGTCCGTAAGCATCAACATAGTAGCAGACTGCAGTTGTTACAAACGCCGTCATGAATATAGTAACCATATTTAATGACAGGTTCCCAACTCTCTTTTTCGGAAATACGGATTGCCTCCTATGCGCATTATTTTTCAATAACTCCGTAGCCAGTAATACGATTTTTTCTTCATTATTTTCCAACATAGCAAGCCTAATAAAAAATTTTTAAAAAGAAACTATTTTTTTCTTAAAAAATTGTAATCGCATAAATTATAAATCTGTGTTTTTATCTCTTTTAAATAAGTTTTTTTCGAAGAGGCTGCCTTATCGGCATCTTCCTGAAGGTTTTTATAAATAGTCGCTGCCATAGCTGCAAATTCTCTGGGGGAAACACCCTTATCCATTTCCAATAGAATCTCTTGGAGTCTGGCGATAATCTCTGTTAAAAGCTCAACATCTTCCCCGAACGGAGCAGGGGAGGCGTTTATACTGTCGGCAGTTTCCGGGTCCGCCATCAGCAAAGCCGGCGTAGTTCCAAGCGCATCGGCCAATGCTTTTATAGTGCTGTATCTGGGGAATTTAGCTCTTCCGTCCAGCATGTCGCGGACAGCAGTAGAGTTAAGCCCTGCAAGCAGCGACAACCTTCGAGGGTTTAATCCCTGATCTTCCATAAGCGCGCACAGATTATGCAGCCACTGTGAAGGCAGCTGTTTTCTGTTAGCTCTTTTAGTCTGTAAATTTGTTTTCATAATAGAAGATATAGGAAAAATCCATCATGAAAGCAATGAAAAAATAAAGATAACTATCTTAATCAGATAACGGCTTAATATTCCAGCCTAAAATCGCCCACTCTTTAGAAGCGGAGCCGTTAACCAAATGACACAAAGCACCGGTAGAGAGCTTTATATTATGCTGTTTTTTGGAGCCCTCAAAGTTTCCGGTCAGATACGGGGCAAACCTTGCTATCCCGTTGCTGGTTACGACTAAAACAGTTTTTCCCTCGTGCTCAGCGCGCACCGTCTCGCCGAATTTCAGCCAGCCGTTTATAATTTCCCGGACATTGATATTCCAGCCATACGGAACTTTTGCCTCTTCGTCCCACGCCTTCAAAGCTGCTTTTCCGATTCTGGCAATCACAGCCTCTTCAGGTTTATTCTCGTCAATCCCGTAATCAACTTCATTAAACAAAGAGTTTTCATGAACAGGTCTGAAAACGCCCATACTCTCCAAGGCGTAAGAGGCTGTCTGCTTTGTTCTCATCAAATTGGAAGTGTATACGATATCCGGCACAAGATTATAGGACTTCATATACGAGCCTAACCGCAAACCTTGCTCAATGCCGCTTTGTACCAAAGGCAAATCAGTTTTTGCTCCAACTCTGGTTATAACAGCTCCGGGAGCAAACGTATTGCCGTGTCTTGCAATTAGAAGTGTGGTTTTCATGTCTAAAACATTTCCCCGTCTTTGGTTATAATAGCCTCAGCGCGCTTAATATCCTCCGGGCTGTCCACTCCGGACATACCGGTACGCCCCTCATAGCTTACAGGCACGCAGCGCACTTTAAATCCGTTCTCTATGACTCTAAGCTGCTCCAGTCCTTCTAATTTCTCGTAAACACCCTCCGGCAGAGAAGAAAACTTACGCAGCAGGTCAATGCTGTAACCGTACATTCCTATGTGTCTCCAGACAGGGGATAGAGCAGTATCCGGCTTTTTACGCATAACCGGAATAATATTCTTGGAAAACCAAAAAGCCAGTCCTGTATTCCGGTCAAAAACAGCGCAAGTGCCGCTGAAAGGAGTAGTCTTCTTGTTTTCTCTTAGTGTCTCAAGAGCTTCCCAAGAAAGCTGAACTACAGGAGTTACTAAAGGAACGGAACTGTCTTTGTGATACGCCTCTATCAAGGCACTCACAAAAGAGGGAGGCGTGAGCGGAGCATCTCCTTGCAGATTTACTACAAAGTCCGGAGTTTCTTTTAACTCGTCTATGGCGGCATTAACCCTGTCCGTGCCGGTAGCGCAATCAGCCGGAGTCATAACAGCCTCTACTTCCAGTTCCTTTGCATGAGCCATAATCCTTTCGTCATCTGTTGCAACTACAACAGAGACATGATTGGATACGTCTTTTTGTACTTTTTGGGCGATATTAACCACACGCTGCAGCATAGTTTGTCCGGCAATAACAGCAAGAGGCTTGCCCGGCAATCGAGTAGAACCATAACGGGCTGGAATAACAATAAGCGTGCGCATCTCTACCTCTAAATAATTTTTTTGTGGAAAAGACAAAAAATGCTATGATTTTACAAAGATAGTTGTACAATCACGCACTCTAATCAAAAAACCGCAAGGTGTAAAGTATGAAAAAGAACAGGGATACATCGCCCCACAAAGAGGACAAGACAACAAAGTATGCGCAGCTGCTGCGGGACAATCTGCATAAGCGCAAAACCCAGCAAAGAGGAAGATAAAGTAATGTCAGTAATGCCGGATCATTGGATACGTAAACAAGCACTGGAAAATGATATGATTTCTCCTTTCGTAGAGAAGCTGAACGGAAAAGGAGTCATATCTTACGGGTTATCCTCTTACGGATATGACGCCAGAATTGCGGACGATTTTAAGATTTTCACGAACATAGACAATGCGTTGGTAGACCCTAAGCAGTTCAATGAAACCGGTTTTGTTACAAGAAAAACTAATGAGTGCATAATTCCGCCAAACTCGTTTGTCCTGTCTCATACTGTAGAATATTTCAAAATACCTCGCGATGTATTGGTTATATGTCTCGGAAAGTCTACTTATGCGCGCTGCGGGCTTATCGTGAATGTGACTCCGCTGGAGCCGGACTGGGAAGGACACGTTACACTAGAGATTTCCAATACTACTCCGCTGCCTGCGAAAGTGTACGCTAACGAAGGCGTGTGCCAGTTTATATTTTTGAAAGCGGATTCTCTTTGCGAAATATCCTACGGCGACAGACAAGGCAAGTACATGCGTCAAAGAGGCGTTACTCTGCCCAGAATGGAACAGAAAGAGTAAAATATGCATAAAATTCGCATACAAGGCGGCAAGGCTCTTAACGGAGATATACAAGTGAGCGGAGCAAAAAATGCTGCTCTGCCGCTGCTTGCCGCCAGTCTGTTAACAGATGAGGAATTAGTGCTCTGTAATGTGCCGGATCTTTCGGACATTAATACTATGATAAAGCTCTTGACGCATTTGGGTGTTCATGTGTTCAGAGAAGGGCGTTCAACAATAAGGCTTAAAGCCTCTAATATCACCAATACGACTGCCATATATGATTTAGTAAAACAGATGCGGGCAGGTATCGGGGTGTTGGGACCGTTATTAGCTAGGTGCGGCGAGGCGAAAGTGTCTTCTCCGGGCGGCTGCGCTATTGGCTCAAGACCAATAGATTTGCATATAGAAGCAATGAAAGCGCTAGGGGCAACCATAGAGCTTGACAACGGCTACATAGTGGCAAAGGCTCCTCCTAAGGGGCTTAAAGGAGCCGAGATAGTATTCAAGTTTGTTACAGTCATGGGGACAGAGAACGCTCTTATGGCGGCAGTGCTTGCTAAAGGTGAAAGTGTTATAATTAATGCAGCCAGAGAGCCGGAAGTTATAGATTTGGCAAAATGTCTGGTATCAATGGGAGCGGACATAGAAGGAATAGGAACAGACAAGATAAAGGTGAAAGGCAAAAGCAAGCTGCACAAAGCAAAACATACTGTGATTGCGGACAGGATAGAGGCGGGAACTTTTGCGATGGTATCTGCAATAACCGGGGGGTCTGTAAGGTTGATAGGAGCTAAGCTGGAGCACCTCAACAGTGTAGCCTTGACATTGGCTCAAGTAGGAATGCAGCTTATTGAGGAAGACCTAAGCGATGGGCAAAAGGCTTTAAAGGTTCAGGTTCAGTCTCCTTTAAAGGGAGTTGATATAACTACAAAGCCGTATCCGGGCTTTCCTACGGATTTGCAGGCGCAGTTTATGGCGTTGATGAGCGTCTCGGAAGGAGCCTCTATGATTGCGGAGACTATTTTTGAGAACAGGTTCATGCACGTTCCGGAGCTGAATCGCATGGGAGCGAACATAACGGTGCAGGGTTCTAATGCGTTGGTGAGGGGGACTGTGTGTCTGACAGGCGCGCCTGTTATGGCAACGGATTTAAGAGCGTCCAGTTCTTTGGTCATGGCAGGGCTTGCGGCAAAAGGCGAGACTGTGATTGACAGAGTCTATCATCTGGACAGAGGATATGAGAATCTGGTTGAGAAATTGTCCCGAATCGGGGCGGATATTCAGAGAATCAGGGATTCGTAGCGATTCTTTGATGATTCTCTGTTGTAAATGTAGAATTTAGAATGTAGAATGACGTTTTTTATTATATAGGACAATACTAATGGCAAAAGAGGACCTCATAGAGCTTGAAGGCGTAGTTTCGGAAATTTTGCCTAATGCGATGTTTAGAGTGAAATTAGAAAACGGTCATGAGATTCTGGCGCATACGTCCGGAAAGATGCGCAAGAACAGAATACGGGTACTAGCTGGAGACAAGGTCAACGTAGAGATGACTCCGTATGACTTGTCTAAGGGGCGGATTACGTTTAGGCATAAGTAATGTGAAATTAAAGCATTACCATTAACCATAGAAAACACTTTTGTTTTAATTACAAACTTCTATATTTACCGCATACATAAATTTCTACAAAAGGAATATTATTATGATAAGACCTGTGCCTGAAAAATACAGAGAATTTTATGAAGATTGGCTTAAGCATGAAAAACTTTTGAAGGACGCTCAAAGTGAGCTCAGATATGAATTCTATAAGGCAGAAGAGGCTAAGAAGGACGAAAGCATTGCTTTTAAAAAAGCACAAGTAGAATTACTTATTGGCAAAAGTTCTGAAGATCCGACATTAGATGTTTTAAGAAGCGAGAGGATGAAGAAAGAAGCTCAAGATAAATTCGACGCTTTTAAAACAGAATGGGATATTGCTAATGAATTCTGGAAGCCCGGAGAAGAGTATTTAAAATCAGTTTGGCTGCTCAATGATAAAGCAGAATCTAAGCATAGAGATGCTGAAGCATTATATTTAGCTCCCAAAGAATACAAAGGGTACCACAAACCCAGTATTGTCCAGAAATATAATATACAATTCTTTACCGTACCATACAAACAATATGTCGAAGCCTGTTATAATAAAGCTATTGCTTTATGTAAGTCAGCAGAGGCATCTTATAAGCACAGAGACAAAAACTTGGAAAAGGCTTATAACGCTTGTTATGGAGAGCCGCACACTCCGGGTGTTATGGAGACCGTCAACAAATTGCTGGGATATGAAACCTTTGCTTAGACACGAACTAGCCCTCTTCCTTTTTTAAGGTAAGGGGGAATATGTGCCAATTTCTCTTGACAAAAACATAGAACTAAACTAGAACGTACATGTTATGTTCTTATAAGGAGGCTGTCATGCTTACTAAAAAACAGAAGGATTTGCTTGTGCTTATTAAGTCTCGCTTGGAAAGTGAAGGGATTCCGCCCTCATTTGACGAGATGAAAAGTGCTATCGGGCTTAAATCTAAATCGGGAATACACGGACTGATTAAGAGTCTGGAAGAACGGGGCTTTATAAAACGGCTCCCTTATAAGGCTAGGGCTTTGGAAATCTTAAAATTGCCGGAGGGAGTAGAGCAGCCTGAGAAAAAGGTAATAAAGTTTAATAAAAGCAAGCCTGATTTTACTTCATTGCCTTTTTACGGGCGTATTGCTGCCGGCACTCCCATAGAAGCTATAAGAAATCCCGATACTATAGACGTTCCGCTGCATATGATAAATCCTCGCAAAAAATGCTATGCGCTGGAGGTTTCAGGGGATTCTATGATAGATGCCGGCATATTATCCGGAGACAGAGTTGTTATACAGCACTGCGATAATGCCGAAGAGGGCGAAATCGTAGTAGCTCTTGTTGATGAAAATGAAGTTACCCTGAAATTTTTCCACAAAGAGGGTGCTTTTATAGCATTAAAGCCCGCCAATAAAAGCCACGAAATCCGCCGCCTGCCTTCTGACAGAGTGCGGATTCAGGGAAAGATTGTGGGATTGCTGAGGAGTTATTGATAATTCCCTTTCCCTTTTTAAGGTAAGGGGCGTAAGTCTTGCCGAAGCCTTGGCGTAGGCAGATGGCACGCCGTAAGGCGTGACGGGGTAGTGGTTTTTTAAAAGAAAACTTTTATGACCTATCCTTCTTAAACAAATTCCGAAATGCGCCCAAAGTCCCTGATGGAGAGTCTGGGATAGAGTTCTCCCATGCATCTTTACAGATTTTATTTGCTGTTTTATAGGCTTCGTCTCTATTTTGATGAAGCTCATCTCTCATTCTGTAAAGTGACAACGCCTCTCTGCGGAAATCATTAGAATACGCTTTGCGAGATTCGGGGGTATCATTGCATATGTTATATGTTCGACCTATGTTGCGCAGTCTTTCACTATCCCAAGGTCTGTCTCCAGCTAGGCGGTAAGCGTCTCCGCGTTCCTGAAATTCTTTGCTTTTCGCATCGTATTTGTCTCCTATATCCCAGTATTTTTGTCCGTGCTTGAAAATAATATCATACTTTTTGAAAGTTTCCTTAGCGTGCAAAATTGTTTGTTTAGCTTCAAGTAATTCTTTTACAGTTGCAGATTTAAGAATAACATTTCCTTCAACGTATTTTCCTTCGGCTGCTAAATCAACTCTTTGTTCTAAATCGAGAGCATTAGCCTCTTCGAATTCTTCTTTAGCTTTACGTTCAATTTCATCAAGCTTTGCTTGAGCGTTGGCTAGTATTTTTTTACTATGAAACCAAGCATCGCATATAGTTTCGTAAGAAGTTCCGTCTTCCATGGCAATATCTTTCGTTAAAAAATTAATTTATGCAACCAATCCGCCTAATCTATCTGAATTGAAGAAAAAACATAGCAAATAGTATGGTTAATGAGTGAATTATTTTATCTCCAGTATAATCGGCACGTGGTCCGAGGCTTTGTCCTTAGAACGCGGAGATGAATCAACAGTACAAGACTTGACAATATCTACTGCCGGGGGCGACAAGAAAAAGTAGTCCAGCCTTATGCCTCTGTTTTGCGCCCAAGCACCGCCTGTATAATCCCAAAAAGTATAGGCTTTTTCGTCCGTATGCAAAGCTCTGAAAATATCGGTGTAACCGTTATTGATAAGCCTGTGGTATTGTTTTCTGGTATCTGTATGGTAGAGAGCGTCATCTTTCAGATAGCCGGTATCAAACACGTCAAGTTCAGTTGGCACTACGTTAAAGTCGCCTCCGAAAATTACTGGCGTTTCTTTTTTGCGCAGCATCTGCGCATGTTTGTAGAAAGCGTCCAGCCACTTTAATTTATAAGTAAACTTATCACTTCCTATTGGATTCCCATTAGGAGCGTACACGGAAGCGATAGTAACGTTGTTTATGACTGCCTCTATGTACCTTGCGTTTGCATCATCAGAGAAAGAAGGCAGTCCGTCCACAGGCGAAGAAATATCATGCAGGCTCAGAATTGCCACACCGTTGTATGATTTTTGTCCGAAAACATGAGATTTATAGCCCAGAGCAGAGAACTCGAAAACAGGGAAGTCGTTAGTCTCGCATTTAATCTCTTGCAGTAAAAGAATATCCGGTTTGACGGCATCGAGCCAGCTTGTAACATGCTGGAGTCTGGCTCTTATACTGTTTACGTTCCATGCAGCGATTTTCATGACAGCTCCCTCAAAAAAACACATTATAAAAAATTATAAGGATCAACATCAACGATTAATTTAATCCTTGGCGAAACTTGAACAGAATTCAAAAAATGCTTTACAAAAGAGGATAAAGCAAAAGCCTTAGGAGCCTGTAATAACAGTCTGTGTCTGTAATTTCCGCGCAGCTTAGAGAACGGGGCAGGGGCGGGACCCAATATGCGTACTCCCGTATTCTTTGAGAAGCGGTTTAGTTTTAATGCAAGCTGATTAATTTCTTGAATGACAAAATCCTCTTGTTTGCAGGAGAGAGTTATACTGATAAGCCTCCAGAACGGAGGGAGGTTATAGGACTGCCGCTCTTGCAATTCTAAATCTATAAAATCGTTTTTAAGATTTTTGGCTATAGCGTTTATAACAGGGTTTTCAGGAGCAACTGTCTGTAACATCACCGTGCCCTTATCCATAGCTCTTCCGCTTCTTCCTGATATTTGCTGGAGCAGAGCAAAGGTGCGTTCGGATGCGCGGGGGTCGCCGCCTGATAGTCCTATATCGCTGTCTATGACTCCGACAAGAGTCAATGACGGGAAATGGTATCCTTTTGCCATTATTTGAGTTCCTATAAGAACGTCTATTTCTTTGTTGAGCACTTTGTCTACCAGTTCCTGCGCTGCCGCGGGAGTGTTAATAACATCGCTTGCCATAATAGCGGTTCTTGCGCTTGGGAGTTTAGCATACAGTTCTTCGGCAATACGCTCTACGCCCGGACCGCAGGCAGCAAGTTTATCCTCTGCTTTACACTCAGGACAGATTTTTGGCAGAACTATATTATAATCGCAGTGATGACAGCGCAGTTTATTTGAGGATTTATGCGCTATAAGCCACGCTGAACAGTGAGGACAGCTAAGCCGTGCACCGCAGCCGCGGCACAGTGTAAGAGGCGCATAGCCTCTGCGATTCAAAAACAGCATGGATTGTTTTTGCTCTGATAAATTTTTCTTGAGAGCGTCTAAAAGCGGCGGAGAAATAAATTCGCTTGCAGGCATAGTATGTTTCCGCAAATCAATCAGCCCAACTTCCGGCATAAGTGCAGTGCCGAACCTCTGTTGTATTTGAACAGTATTATACTTGTTTGTTCTAACGTTAAGAACAGTTTCTAATGAAGGAGTTGCACTGGACAAAACAATAGGAATTTTTCCTATATTAGCCCGAAGCACAGCCATGTCTCTGCCGTGATATAAAATCATTTCTTCTTGTTTGTAGGATTGCTCGTGTTCTTCGTCTGCTATGATAAGCCCGAGATTAGGATAGGGCAGAAACAGAGCAGAGCGCGCTCCTATTACAAACAAAGCCTCGCCGCTCAATATGGCTCTCCAGTTCAGCCGCTTCTGCTTTTCCGTGAGTCCGGAGTGCCATACTACGGGCGGTGCGCTGAACCTGTTGGTCAGCCTGTTAATCAGTGCAGCAGTCATTGCGATTTCCGGCACTAACAGCAAAGCCTGTTTTTTTAATCTTAGACACTCCGCTATAGCCTCGCAAAATACTTCTGTTTTGCCGGAGCCTGTAACGCCGTCCAATAATGTTACAGAAAAACCTTTATCAGCGTTTGCTATCAGTAAATCCGCTGCATTCCTTTGTTCCTCGTTCAGATTTGGAACAGAAAAGTTTGGATTATAATGGTTAATTTCGGGTGCGTCTTTTTTCTTAGGCTCTATGATTTTCGCATTACCGAACAAGAGTTTCAGCGCAAGCCCCTTGCGGGTTATCGTATATTCCGCCATTCGTTCAATGAACTCTATACTGATTTTAGGTATGGGTTGGATTGGCAGAATGCGGTTTATTTGTTTTATCTTGCTTTTTTCTATGGTGTTGCTGCCTTCGCCCCAAACAACGCCTATGACACTTCTCGAACCAAAGGGTACTTCTACAAAAGTCCCTATATCAGGAATCTGTCCGCTGACCTCGTAATCAAACGTTTTGTCAAAAGGCACAGGGAGCAGCACGCTAATCTGTTGGTTTTTCAAGGTCATATATGGTATCTTATAAAACAGTATTGTAAAAAAATATAAAACGTGTATTCTCTATCTACTTGTTTACTACCAATGGAGATTATTGTGAAGTTTTTTGTAGATACCGCAGATATTAAAGAAATTGAAGCTCTCACCGAGACCGGACTATTGGACGGCGTAACAACTAACCCGTCTTTGGTTGCCAAATCAGGGCATTCTAACTTCGTAGAGCTTATACGGGAGATCTCTTCTATCGTCTCAGGCCCCGTAAGCGCAGAGGTGGCGGCTACAGATTATGAAACTATGATGGAAGAGGGTAAGTTCCTTTCTAAAATAGCGGATAATATCGCAGTCAAGGTTCCTATGACTCCTGCTGGTTTGCGGGTTTGTAAGAACCTCTCTTATGACGGCGTAATGGTGAACGTTACTCTTTGCTTCTCTGCTGCTCAGGCTATTCTGGCTGCAAAAGCTGGAGCGGCTTTTGTTTCTCCTTTCGTAGGAAGACTGGACGACATCGGCTCCGGCGGTATGCAGTTGATTTCCGATATATGCCAAGTTTACTCCAATTATCCGGATTTTAAAACCGAAGTATTGGTCGCTTCAGTGCGCAGTCCCGAACACGTTGTACAGGCCGGTCTTCTTGGAGCGCATGTTGCGACTATACCTCCTTCCGTGATAAGGCAGCTCTTCAAGCACCCGCTGACAGACAGCGGACTGGCTCAATTCGTAGAAGACTGGAAAAAGTCCGGGCAGACGATTTTGTAAAAGTGTGGAATTGTCGACGTATTCCCCTTCGCTGGCGAAGAGCCTGTTCCCGCGAAGTCGGGGAGGTGGCAGTCGCTTTAGCGACTGACGGGGCAGTGGTGCAAGCCTGCTGTACTCACTGAAGCTGATTATTAGATTAAATATAGGGGTTTGGAAGTTTTGAGAATAGTGATTCGTTTATTGGTCTCAGCGGCATCTCAGGCATGCGATCATAATATCGTTTTAGCTCAACATTATAATACAGATGTCTCAACTTATCC